>Ga0136643_10004961_pt1 | contig 18609 bp, 10 predicted proteins | sample TergutLab28metaG_FD_96883 | JGI IMG/M metagenome (GOLD analysis project Ga0136643, IMG submission 96883) | Labiotermes labralis P1 segment gut microbial communities from Petit-Saut dam, French Guiana - Lab288 P1 (version 3) (version 3) | ecosystem: Host-associated > Arthropoda: Insects >...
AACACAGAACCAGCAACACAGTACCAATAACACAGTATCAGCAACACAGTACCAGCAACACAGTACCAACAACACAGTACCAGCAACACAGTACCAACAACACAGTACCAGCAACACAGAACCAGCAACACAGTACCAACAACACAGTACCAGCAACACAGTACAAACAACACAGTACTAGCAACACAGTACCAACAACACAGTACCAACAATACAGTACAAGCAACGCAAAACCAGCAGCACAGTACCAACAACACAGTACCAGCAACACAGCACCAACAATACAGTACAAGCAACGCAGAACCAGCAACACAGCACCAACAACACAGTACCAATAGCACATTGCCAGCAACAAAGTACCAACAACACAGTATCAACAACACAGTACCAGCAACACAGTACCAACAACACACTACCAACAACGCAGTACCAAAAATACAGTACAAGCAACGCAGAACCAGCAACACAGTACTAACAACACAGTACCAATAACACAGTACCAGCAACACAGTAGCAACTACACAGTACCAGCAATAAAGTATCAACAACACACTACCAACAACACAGAACCAGCAACACAGTACCAAAAACACACTACCAAAAATACAGTACAAGCAACGCAGAACCAGCAACACAATACTAGCAACCCAGTACCAATAACAGTACCAGCAACGCAGAACCAGCAACACAGTACCAACAACACAGTACCAGCAACACAGTATCAGCCAAACAGTACCACCAACACAGTACCAGTCACACAGTACCACCAACACAGCACCACCAACACAGTACCAGCCACACAGTACCAACAACACAGTACCAGCAACACAATACCAGCAGCACACTTCAGGACTCCATACAGAACAATTCTTACGTTTAAGCGGGTTAACACAAAAGCAGCACAGCTCGACGAAACTGTGTATCTGAAACTGCGTAATTCTTTATCCTACGATGATACTGCGAAGGAGCAAGAAAATTGTAGTTTCAAAACGAACTGTGCAGGGTGCCTAAAGTGAGTGTCTCAAAATTCATATGTATCTAATTTTCTCGATAAATGTGAAAAGAAATGGAAAAGAAAAAAACTGTTGTTCTGAGAAAAGCCTAGAAAGTTCAAGAGCGTATGTGGCAGAAAGTGCCTCGGTAAACCAAGTCAGACCGGAGAACGGAACACAACATAAACATATCTTTTATGCATGTTTGTTGCACACAACGAAAATTGTTGCGTTCATTATACTCTGCATTCCAAAGTACATTCAAAATGTTATCTGCCAAGCAGAAATCAAAGGCTACAGTACATATCTTTACTTCTTTTATATCTTGTATATTCACTGAAGTGTGCAAAACGCCAAGTGACACAATAGTTAGTGAATAATTTTCTTTCTTTCTTTCTCTTTTTCTTTTTTATTCTGATCTCCTCTACCTACTCATTGTCAGTATAGAGGCGTATTCTTTTCACCTGATCACACTCAATGACGCGCACGCACGCACGCACACACACGCACACACGGTAGGACTGCTTTGGACTAGGGATCGGCCTGACGCAAAAAATTCTCAGCGAGATTCGAACGCGCAATCCCAGCAAGCAAACGGGCGCAGACCCAAATGTTAGACCGCGCGGTCACTGGGATTGGCATCAGTAAATAAGGAGTACACAGCATGTGGTAAGAAGAGATCATGGCCACATTCGAAGTATCAGCCACTCGTCTGCGTGAATGGATTAAGGAAAATAATTAAATCCGTGATGGCAGTGGCATTTGAACCCAAACCTCTCGAACAGGAAGCAAGTGGGCCATTTGACAGAATCGTACCGCTCAGTATATTCTATGCCGATACACATGGGCTTCTCTTTTCCGTCCATTCATCCATTTACCTGAATTTTCTCCTACCCTCCCACACGAGAGCCCATCGATCCATCTTCTCTGTTTATCGGCCTATCCGCAACCCTTTCTTTTCCCCCGCATTACACTGGTTGGAGCTTCCGCTGGCCCGTTGTGCAGTTATGAATATTGCCTGAATTGGCATCTGTACAAGCTTCATGTTGCCCTTCAGTTCCCCCACAAACGGAGCACGAGGGTTATCAACTGCCTCTGCTCCTAGCACGGTTTCTGTCCTTCAGTAACACAGTGCAGCATACAACGCGTAAATCCAGGACGGATTTGCGTAAACACGTTGTTGCTGATACGCCGTGCGAGCCAACAGCAACAATAGTAACGCAGCCGAATTGGCAGTCCACGGCATCTTCTCTTTGGAAGGGAAATAAATAACTGCAACAAAGCACAGCTCAGTGTGCCATGTAACGGAAGCACACTAACTTTAAAGCGGTGCAAAAACCGAGGCAATAGAGCAGTCCCTTTGGGACACACAAATATTTAACGTCATATAGCCCAGTTGGTTGAAGCATTGCGCTACACGCCGGAAGGTCGTGGGTTCCATTCCCGCAGGGGTCAATGGGATATTTCATTGACGTAATCCTTCCGGCCGCACTATGGTTGTGGGTAGACTCAGCCTCTAACAGAAATGGATACCATGGATATCTCCTGGGGGTAAAGGCGGCCGACATGTAGGGCTGAGAACCTTAATGTGCCGACTGTCTACAGAGTCTGGTAGCCTCAACCTCATGGAGCCCTACGGACCCGTCCAGGCCTGTAATCGGATAGCTTTATTTACCTTACAGTCACTCCGTATGTAACATCTGCGGAACAGCCCTATGAGAGACACCGAATACAATAGCACTCTTGTCAGCACTGTGCCGCATTCTGAAGGTCCCAGCTTCAAGTCTTGTTCCGGTGACCGGCTATCCTGGGGGATGGCCTGATGTGTGCCAGCCGGCCCATGCGAATTCCGAGATATTAAATCACATTTCATCAATTCCGCTCCCTCCCATCTCCTTCACAATGACTATTGGTCAATCTGTTTTTTTTTTGGGCGCAAAAGACCAACTCGGCCCTAGGCCGACCCGTTCTTGAGGCTTCTAGTTCACACATTATTAGATACACACCCGGGATTCCTCGGAACGGGTGGTCAAATCTTCGCACAGGCAGCTACCTACGCAACACATAAGACAAGAGACAAACATCACTGCCCTCAGCGGGATTCGAACCCGCGACACTAGCAATCGAGCGGCTGCAGACCTACGCCTTGGAACGCACGGTAAAGTCTATCACCGGACGATACGTATTGTGTAACTTGAACTACTGACAGGAACGATGGCGAGGCACGATAGCCGGCAGGACCAGACCGACCATGGGGCTCACAGGGCCTCCTTTCAGTCGGTGCCGAGGGAACTTTCTTCTGGAGTAAAACGGCCGGGGCGTGAGGCTGACAAGTCACCTCCGTCTAGTGCCGACGTTAAGAGAGGTTGGAGCTACACCTATACTCCCCCCATACGTCTTCTTGGCGTGACACTTAACTGAAAAAGACGTGGAAGCGTATGATTGCTTTGGTTACTGACGTCATAATCACTGTTATGCTTATCTAGCTTACCAAGCATACCAGTATTCCTATGGTTGCGACTGTTAACAACGGAATAGAGTGTCTGCTTCAGCGCACACAACCTCTCGTTTAAAACTGTCCGTGCATTTACCTTTTACCACCTACCTCATACACATCCCACCCATGTCACCCTGTTACAGTGCTTAATCACCTAATATTATTTCGTAAAGAGCGGGCCTATAAGTTATGAAGCTACGCATTATGCAGGTTTGATCAGCTTTTTGTTGCTTTCTCCCTAACAGGTCGACACATTCTCAAATCATCACCTGTCTATTTCGTTCCTTCAGCTCGCGATAGCCTACCAGGTGCTGGTGACCGCTCAGAACGAGGAGGTAGCTGTCTTGCCCGCAGGGTGGATAGTGGCAAGGGCGTAATGGTAAGGGTGGGCTGGGCTGGGGAGTGGCATGGTCGCCCCGGACGGAGAACGGTATACTGTAAAAAAAAAAAAAGACTATGAGCTCAAAAAACTTCAAATTATTGAGCCAAATGAAAGAAAATTCAATCACTGTGATTTTTTAAAGTTCATAATTCATGTTACGGGCGGCCAATCTGATTACTCAACGGGGGCGCCAAAAATCCTAGATACGTAACTGGATAATAGTAGAACTGAAACGGTGGGAGAGTTGGAGGAACACGTGGCAGATTTACACGGCTGTCCTTTGTATTTAATGCGGCTGAGTGGATGGGACACGGAGGGTGTGATCGCAGTGTTACGGTATTGTATACAGACAAACCGAGACATGTACAGCACTGCTAAATGAGCGTACAGATACGTGGAAATTGGTATGAATCTTCGCAGTTTAATGCAGCTAAGAAGGTAGTGCGAAACAGTTTCCTGAGTTCTGGACGGATGTAGATTTAATGAACTAGACTTTGGGAGACTAATCAAAAAGATTAATGGAACAGAATTCAAGAAAACAAACGTAATAGTTTGTAGTTATAGAAAAGATAAAAAAGTGTGTTATGTTAACGCTTGAAACCATATTTCATATAATGGGTTTGGGGGTACATTTTATATTGGGAATACGAGTGACAGATTGAGATGAAGAATGTACAAAAATATTGTTTGCAGGCCTAGAAACGGCAGATCCCGGTGGCCGTGCTAAGGCGTGGGTTTGCGGCTTGCTGGGATTGCAGGTTCGAATCCCGCCGGAGGCATGGATATCTGTCCCTTGTGTGTGTTGTGTGTTGTCAGGTAGAGGTCTCTGCGTGGGGCTGACCACTCGTCCAGATGACTTGTACTGAGTGTAGCGTGCCTGAGTGTTATCGCGACGCCTCGCTAATAGGGAGGCCCTGGCCCACTAGAAGCTGTTGCACCATGGGGTGGGGAAGATCTCGACACAAAGATGCGAGCTGCGATAAATGCGGTATTCAGCAGCCACAGCCTTCTGGCTTTTTGTCTGAACAAATAAACATTAGAATTGATAGTGTTTTACAATTTTGCTACAAATTTAATTCAAAACTTCATCCAGACTTCTCGTTGATATTCTATAGCATTCAATATTTTGTGTAAACTTTCGATGAGGTCCAAACGTAATATGGCATTGTCCTGCTGAAAGTCTGTTTGAAATGGCAGGATAAGTGCAAGCATCTGTTCGTGCTCAGCATGACTTTGAACACAGTTGAGCTAGACAACAAATTCGGACGACATCCATTTTGGTAACAAAATTGCACTGTAGCAACGCCACAGAGTATGTACCGCCACCTACCGCTGTTCCGAATGCTCCTGCAGTTTGGCCCTTACACCCACACAAAGTACCGGCAATTCTCATACCATCACAAACTGGTCGTCTCTACGCCGTTTATAAAAGGGAAAAGAGGGAACGGCTGTGCTGTTTGTTGCACACTGCCCTCCATACAGCTACCCCGGTCATGCCAGCATGTGTGCAGTTCCGTAAGATGACCTTCTTCAGGGCAGCAAACCAGACGCTGATCATAAGTGAGACACCAGTTGCCCGTATGTTGACACACTCACTTCATATCACGCAACAAAACGCTTGTCAGAAGAACCATGAATCTAAACACGCGGGGCATAATGCGCATTTCTCTCGCCTAAGTAACTCGCTGAGGCTGTCCTGGCATGAATATGAACCACGATGACATGTGGGGTGTGGAGGTACGGTTCCACGAATCTCATCAGCACAAGGCTGTAGTACGCACCGGTCGCCTACCTGCACGTAGAAAGCCCACTGGATAGACGTGGGTAGAAACCGCAGTCGGTATGGAGTGGCAGAGAGAAAACTGCTTATGGCGGGAATGGAAGTTGAGTGTGTTCTACAAGACGTAGGAATTTTGAATGTTCAAACTGGCGGTACAAATAGTGATCACTATGCTCTAAGGCCGTGCCTCTCTATCTATTGTAGCTCACGGAACCCCAAAGAGCTACAGAACTTACTACGGAGCCCCTACCTGTCCACATTAAGTCAACTATAAAATTAAACACCAGCATTTATCTTTTATGAACACTGCATGTAACAAATCAACGGCTAACCTCAAACTGATCGATAACCTGAAAGCTGGGTCATGGCGAGCTGTGCTGAATGACTTAATTACAGAATCAGGAAACTTCTGGATTGAAGCAGCAACTAATTGCGTGCTAGCAGTGACGGAATGATTAGTGTCTAATGTCGCCGCACGAATGTTTAATTCGTACACACAAACTGAGACCGCCAATAAAACTGTTCCGCCACTATGCATTTTCGTCTCTCGGAATCCCCAACACCTCTTTGTGGAACCCAGTTTCAGAAACACTGCTGTAAAGAGTTATTTATATCTGTATTTTCCTAATGGCAGGTACATTGACTGTTTATCATTGACCTATGCGACCAATAAAAGTAAAACATTAAAATTACAGTACAGATACTAAAAACATTCAAAGTAAATATTAAAGTCCTAATGATAAGAAGTAGTCACAAAAATAGTAATAGTAAAAAGACAAAGTCAATTTTCCATCATTTTTGTCGTGGCCTCCCAGTATCGCTCACACTCTGTCCTATTGAGTAGTGCAGTACATTGTCCTAGATGGTTTCTGTCCATGGGTTAGCGGAGGCCGCATAGCATGCAGTAGGGGGCGGGGCGGATTCCAATGCGGTGAAGATGCGCACCCAAGCAATCATGCCCAACGCACAGTCGAAATTCTGCAACTGCCTTTCATCTAGGCAAGTCTGGTATTTTGGCTATTTCTTGTATCCACGGTTTATGGGATAGTCTTGTCTCCAGTTCATGTCTGTATACACTTTGGAACACCAGTTTTAAATGTGGTTTGATAGAGTGGTAGGGTGTTTCTCTAATATGTGTTTGTGTAATTTTGGCGCCCTTCTTAACCAGTACATCAGCTTGTTCATCCTCTGCGATTTGACAGTGTCCTGGTACCCACTGCAGTGCAATTTGTTTGTGGTTTGCCTTAAGTTGTCGTATTAGGTCCTGGCAGTCTCTGGCTTCTGTTGATATCTTAGTTTCTGTGCTCTATGCTCTAAAGAGTTAATCAGCCAAATATATCTGAGATTAGCTCTTTCAACACCAGCACAAGCAACAGTGTGTGCCATTCCAGGCTTATTCCGCCTTTATGGGTGTTGCTGCCCCAACTTTCGCTTGGTCGGCCCACGTTGGAACGCATTCACACACTAAGTTGGGAATAAGTGCGACGTTCATTTTTAAACTACTCAAATTACAAATTTAGTACGCGGTAAATAAGAGAAATCACAACATCGTTTCTGCGGTCACAGCGCGGATAGAAAATACGCAACGCCACGAGCCGAGGCAGTGACAAAGACGGCACTTAATTAATTCTTCATAATGTGAACAGACGCATATTTCGTCAGAACTGTCACAAGTAACATCCTACGTTTAATTAATTAACGTAGGCCGAAAACTGCGAACGGGCAGCTGATGATCTTGTCAAACACAATCATTACATGACGTCTTCTGCAGCCACACACAATTGCATTGTGTTACAAACATTTCGAAGAACGTCACAGGGGCGCAAACCAAGGCCACTAGCCCCACACAGGGCCACTTCAGAAACTATGATACACTTTGGACACACACATAACCAACTAGTACCGGACGTCGGTATAAGGTGGATGTCTCATCTCCGGTATATGTGCACGTTGTTTACTACGAAGTATTAATTTCTGTTCGTTCTGCCTCATCTGTACGTGTTCTTAAGTCATTCGCACTTCATAGCCAAATCAGTAACCTGTTTCCGTCTCCCCTTGCCTCTCTCTCTGTGTACTACGCAATGAGCGGCACTGAACGACAGGCAACTCTGCACCGTTTCTGTTCTATGTCTTGCAGTAACTGCTACCTAGAACGTGTCCATGGAGCAGAACCCCCTCCCCCGGGACAGATGAATAAATATGGAACGATGGTGGAATGACAACTAGCCCAGAAAAGTCTAAATACTCGGAGAACAAGTCCCAGAACCACTTTGTTCACCACAAATCTCACAAGGACTGTTCTGTGATCGAATCTGCACCTTCAGCGGAAAGAGCCGGCGACTAACCACCTGGTACATGGCACACCGTCTTGATCAGGGCATGTTCTGCGCTCACTGAGCTGTTGTTGAGGCAATGTCAGCAGTTACTTTTCAGCAGTCCTTGCATGCGAATTTCGCGTTCCGGTTGTATACGAACTCACAGTTTTCTTTGTATTACTTCTTTTTCAAAGATATTTATTCATTCATGGTACATTACACTTCACCTGTAAATATTACAAGCGCAACTTGTACGCGGACAATATACAACGTCTGGACCCTCTTACCTGCACGATGATCAGATACGTTTACTGCAGGAGGACTTCAACGATGACAGTGAGAACAGTGAAGAAGGCTGCCCTTTTGAGTGACTTTACGTAAGTGGAGTGTTAAAGAAAGTCCATCACTCTCCTGAGTTCATGTGGTAAAAGGCATTTGGTCCTTCACATTTGACAGCGTCAATGAGCTAAACCCGATTTAAAATTTTACTGAAATCTCTCGAATTTAAAGATAAATAGTCCAGTACGTAAAGAAGGACGAAACAGTTCGAAGAATACAAACAATATAGTATTCAGGGAAAATATATGTTCCAAGTACTTTGTTCTCACTAAAAACCAAGGTACTTCTGTCCACGTTTATTTATTTGGACAAGTATTATCGGTACCTTACAGCCTCAGTGCAAATTAAAAAAAAACATTATCACAAAGCGAAATTAATCGCAATAACACTGACCGTAACAAAGATAATGAATTAATTTATTAAAATGCTGACGCTCTTTATGAATCATATTATCAATACAATTTCATTACGTTGTTACAATAAATATTAATAATAAATGGGGTTGATTTGTTACGGTTATTCCTCGATGCCTTTCTAGGGTTAAAGGACAAATGGGATCATGCTGAAGTGCCAGTCTTTTGTTACAGTTATGGCGTCACAGCAGGCACCATAAGGCACGTAACGTTTGACACGGAGCCGAACAAAGCGCCGTAGCTAAGTCCCAACTTAATTAAACTTTCCGAAACCCAACAAGAAGCCACAGACAGTGCCCTACAGTCGTCTGATTCAGCGATGCAGCTGTTGCACTTGTACTGCGGCTCGCGATGTTGAAGTAGAAGGACAAGTTTCCGCTCGACACCAGACGCATGTGAATTGAACTGCTCTCGGATGCCCTAACCACGGTTCTACAGATAGAAATGAACCAACGACAATACCCCCTCAAAATTCCTAAGCCCAACGGCCACAGAATACAGCACCTAACAGACACAGACTACAGCGACAATCGGACACAGAATGCAGTCCCTATCGGACGAAGACTACAGTTCCTGTCGGACAAAGACTAAAGTCTCTATCGGACACACTACAGTTCCTATCGGACACAGACTACGTCGGCTATCGGACAGAGATAACAGTGCCTATCGGACACAGACTACAGTGCCTATCGGACACAAGCCCTTGGTGCAAGACAATCACAAATGACTTCGGATACTACAGCTCAGAGTTATTTAGCTTTCTGTAGCCTCCTCCACTCCCTCCCGCCCAAAAAAGAAATAAAAAACCTCTATGCCTCTTTGAGGTCTCAGAAGCACCCCAATATTTACCGCCCAGCCTTGATAAATTCAAAAAATGTAATAAGATATGAAATAAAATAAAAAATTGCTGCAAGTAATAGACGTTTTTATCTAAGACAAATATTTAAGTCTAAATCCATGCGTAAAGCAGTTAAAATCAGAGATATATAAATGGTGGTGAAACCAGCTGCAGTGTTTGGGAGTGGAACATGAGCTGTTACTGAATTGCGTCTGAAAAAACAGTGTACCTGGGAGAGGAAGATATTATGAAGGATGTATGGACCAGTGGTAGAGCAAGGAATATGGAGAATAAGAAGTAATGGGGAATTGGTGGCGCTATATGAAGATCTAGACATAGCAGCAGATATTAAAAAGAAGATATTGGAATGGACTGGATATGTAGTAAGAAATGATCACAGAAGGACGGGTAAGAAAATATTTGAGAGTAAACCGGAGGGAAGTAGAAGAAGGGAAAGACATAGATTGTGATGGCTGGAAGATGTAGAGAAGGATCTACGGCAGATGAAGGTTAATTGATGGCGACAGAAGGCAGGCGATAGGGAAGAATGGGCGTCCGTAATTAAGGAGGCCAAGGCTGTCAGAGGGCCGTACAGCCAAGGAGTACGTAAGTAAATAAGTAAGGAAGTAAGTAATTAAGTCGCATACGTCCATTTGAGAATCCCGAAGAAATGTGTCACAGCGCAAGTTACTCGCCGGCCTCCCTGCACAGGTCCGAGTTCCATCCCAGGGCAGGCCATATATCAAGTTACACTGGGCAGGTTCGGTTTTTCTCCGAGTGCTTGCGCATTACCCTGCCAACTGCCGATCCACCGTTACTCCATATTCATACGTACATCAGACTCTGGTAAAATAGGCCCTCCTGGGGATGCAGCACGAAGGGACTCAGTCCGACCTGGTACAACAGACTCTGAAAACGTACCCAGGACCCACATGCTCTATATGTACCTTTGTATTGGCTAACGTACATGTGTATAAATAAAAAGCTGTACTCGAAATGTATTGGCATGCTAACACTCCTGTCCTCAAATCACAACAACCCACACCACCAAAACGTGCTGCTGCGGCATTTACATAAATCAGTCCCAGCAAAAACCACAGCATTTGCACAAGCGACACGCGCAGCCAATTTGTGTTGCAATTTTTAACAATTTGCAGTGTGCCTCTGCAGTTCATTGTCCCCATGACGTAAAAATGATGAGGACTGGAAGGGATGTGCAGACAGACGGACACACAGGAGGTGCTAACAAGGCCACAGTATTTATTGTAGGCTTGTGTTTGTTCTGCAGCTAATCAAACGAAGGACTAATCACACACAAACAAGTGTAACCCGTAAAGGGAACGACGCAATGACGGCAAAAATTGTGGTTTCAGTTTACGAGTTTACATGTTTGGTACAGTTGCATCCATGCAATAAAACAAAACGGTCTTCGCACTGCGATACTTTGTACGGCTGTGAAACTTGGTACCTTCAGTAATGGGAAGAACATAGGTTGAGGGTGCTCGAGAACAGGGCACTGAGGACGATACTGCGGTCGGAGGAAGAAATGACAGTAAATTGGAGGAGACTGCAAGTCGAGCAACTTCATGTTTAGTACTGCTCAAGAAAAATTATTGGGTGATCATATCAAGAAGGATGAGATGTAGCACATATGTGGGAAACCTAAGGCAAAGAAACTGTTTCGAAGACCTAGGCGTACAGTATATGGGAGGGTACTGAAATGGATCTTAAAGAATAGGATGGGACGGCATGTTCTAGATTGATCTCGTAGAGGACAAAAGGCCTTGGGGCGGGCTGTTATGAGCACGATAATGAAAATCTGGGTTCCATAAAATGTGGGGCATTTCTTGATTAGACAAGGAACTGCCAGGTTCAAAAGAAAGACTCCGCTCCACGCAGTCAGTTGGTTGGTTACGTAACTGACGCAAACAAAGATTGGCGTCCTTTAGATGGCACCCCAGAACGCATTATCCTTCACAGACTGTTCGTACGACTTACAAGACAGCAATGTACGTATAACGTAACACTGAGCCACGTTCGTGCAACCACTGCTCTAGTAAAAAGCAATAATTATTACATATTCTGAGTGTGCGTTTGTAGCCTTAGGTACGTAGCGTGAAATGCGCATGTGCCGTACTGTCATCTGTGGTGTGTCCGGCTCTAAATATTTTTCCACATTACGTCATAAAGGGCACGATTTTCGAAACAAAGTCCCTGAATATTTAAATGTGCGTTTTGATTTTCTCTACAAATCTTGCCCGAAAAATTTCTCATTCTAAGAAGAAATGAGCGAGATATTATCAAAAATGCATATTGGTCTAATGTAAAGTACCCGTTTTTTTCGATAGATTTTAATGAAACTTGAATTTTCTCAGCAGATTTTCGAAAAATACTCAAATATCAAATCTCATGAAAATCCGTACAGCGGAAGCCGAGCTGTTCCATACGGACAGACAGACGGACGGCCGGACATGGCGAAGCTAACAGTCGATTTTGCAATTCCGCGAACCTGCCTAAAAACGTAATAATAGAGAATACAGCATATGTATTAGTCGAATGTAACTGTACAAAGGACTGTGTCTGCCAACGCTACAGTACGAAGGACTAATCACTATAAATTTCATATCAACACAACAGAACTGAAACATGGTGGGAAATTAGAAAAACGCAAAACCGTACTCCAAACTAGATTCGTACATATCTGGAATAAATGTATTTTCCAAACTTGTTTTTACGAGTATGTGCGAGCGCGCGCGCGCGTGTGTATCTTCGAAGGCTTTGTGATTATTTATTTCAGATAAAGATACAGTTTTGTAGTACACTTTATAGGACGTTTCGACCGTGTACCTTCAGAACTACTTATTACAATAAATCCAGCACAATATTATGTTTGATTTATTGTAATCAACACAAATCTCTTACCTTACCCAAAAGCGGCGAAATCTGTTAGTACAAAATTCCTAATGTGCAGCAAAGCACACACTTTTCGCTCATAAAAATTGATTAGAATTAAAATTATTGAACTTATTATGAATGTTTCAACTAAAATTTACAGTTCTTCAGAATATAACAAGTACGTAATGCGGTCCACAGTCAGTGAAAACAGCCGCTCCATTCGCTGGACACCAGCAGTCTATTGGACCAACTAATAGGGCGCTATTAGAAATTAGTTTGGAACGTACGAGTACTAGTTCACAGCTAATAAAGCGGTGCACTGTTCCGTAAAGTCTTTAAGTAACCTGTAAGAAGACACGGATCGGGAAGGACTCGAGTCTTCTGGGATGTGACGCTATACTTGACGGTTAGAATGCTTGTTGCCCGCGACTGCTTTACGAGATACAGGCTCTCACACCCTCAACAACACCGTTCTGGGAACCTGAAGTCTCCCAGGGCACGCATCCTACACACCCTATGCACGCTATGCATCCTGTACATCCTTTCAAATCTCACATCATCTATTGGAAATATTTTTAAACATTCTGTTCAAGGAAAAGCAAACATGGGATTTAAAAAGCAAAAGTACACCACTGGTGTTATATTTAACTTTGCTCTTGCCCCTGCTGAAGCAGCGTAGACCTTCTAACTAGGACACAGCAATTACAAAGGAAGAAGCAAGCTGCCTGAACGTCAGAGTCTAATTCGTATTAATTTCTTAAATCGGAAAGACATCAGAAGCAGAAGATTGTTATAAAGTACTCAAGAGTTCTGTTTCATTCCAGCACAAACGCGAAACACAAGACACAAGTTTTTAATTAGTTTAGAATTTGGAAACCACACAAAAGTTCCTGACGAGACGCTACAATCTTGACGTCGGATACAGCAGTGAGAAGGTGAGAGGATGAAGGGTCTTTTTCGTCTTCCCCAGCGCAACAGACCCTAGAGGGCCAGGGCCTCTTCATTATCGATGCTTCACGATCACACTCAGGCACACCACAAACGGTAGGACTCATCTGAACGAGCGATCAACCCGTCGCAGGGACCTCTACCCGAGAACACACAAGAGACAGATATCCCTGACCTCAGCGGGATTCGAACCCGCAATCCCATCAAGCGAGGAGCCGCAAATCCATACTTTATACCCCACGGCCACTGGGACCGTCGGAAAGAAGCCTCATTTCAACAAAACTCAATATGATGAAAGAGACAACATTTTAATGAGCTTCACGAATTTGCCGGTCAGTAACGTTACATACAGTAGTAATGGGAATTTTCTGTGAAGGGAGCGCATGGAGTGACATTGGGGTAGGGACTACAGGGGTCGAATTATGCTGTAACGAGAGGGGGAAGTTCTATGACATGGTGTTCAGGCAAGTTCCATTTACAGCTAAACGCCGAGTCAGCACAATTGTCAGAATTGTGCAAATGAACATTCTTCCTTAGGGCGGCCGCGCAGAGCGATTTTAATCGCTGCGACAATCGTAGCAGCCATTTAAGACGCTGGCGACTTTTAATGCGAGACGGCGCACTAGAGCGACAATCTCCGCGCAGTGATTCAGTTACTTCACGGACTGAAAGGATATAGCGCTAGTGTGTGCTTTGTTGCTTCGAAAGGGAAGCCTTTAAAAAAGAAAGAAGTTTTGAGCATGAGCACATCCAATGAAGAGTCAAAAGATTACTTAAAGGAAAACCCTACTCCCTGCACGATCACCTGAATTCTCATTCACAAACCTTTTTAGACATTTAATTAGATTTGCTGAGATATTTAATTTACATATTTAAACTACTGGTTTTGCTTGGTCCAAATCTTACGTTTCAAGGTACCAGAATGATAAAGTCCGTGCCGTCAGAAGAGAGATTAGCAGTGGCACTGAGGTAAACGAACAATTCTGTCTTGTTTTTGATACACTTCTTATTCATTATAGTTTTATCTGGAACAGATCCAAGAATTTAGAATATTAATTTTTCATTACAGTTCTATCAAGAATCCAAAAATTCGGATGAGTGATTGGATAAAAAAATCCGGTACATCTGGGGAATTTACAGTTCTGTTTTTTGGTATATTTGACACTGTAGATATGTTCTGGAATTAGAAATTATAATCATACGTCTGTGGTAAAGATGGCGGTTGCGGTAGAACACTGCGCATACTGTGGCTGAAACACCACAATTTGGCTGCCCTCATAATGCCCAGCATTTCCGTCTTTGCCCAACACATCTGGTCATCGTTCACGTTATAAATGTTGGTACGAGGGACAGCAAGACTTCATTTGCGCTTTTGTATATGATGTTTTCTTCAGAAGCAGTCTCTCATATTCTTCCACTTTCGCTGAAATTCTGTCAATAAAGTGTAAAAACACACACACACACACATTTTAGGATCAGTTGTAAAGAGTAGGCTTAATGAGATTACTCAATAACCAAATGGTGTTATTAAAAACGGTTACAGGTATCTAGCAACGGGTAACAGTTTTGCTTCATTGCATTCTGAATACCTCCTAGGGGTAACAACTGTTCGGAAAATTGTCAGGGATTGACGCGACGGTATTTGGAATTGTTTGAAAACAACAGAAATTTCTGAAAAGACACAAGATGATTGGGCGAACATAGCTAACGATTTTCATGGAAGAACGCAATTCTGGAACTGCGTGGGTGCTGTGGATGGGAAACACGTTCGAATTAAAATGCCGTTTGGGAGTAGATCTCTGTTGTATTACAACAAACACTTCTCAGTTTTACTCTTGGCTTTAGTAGATGCAGACTACTGTCTTATCGCAGTAGATACTGTAGCAAATTGAAAGTCTAGCTAATCCAGTGATTTTAAAAATTCAAACACAGAAAGGAAACTGGAGTTGAATCAACTGGGAATCCCAGGCAGCATGCCGTTGCCTGGTGACAACAATGGCAAATGCATGCCATTCGTGATGGTGGGTGACGAGGCTTTCACCTTGTCAGATGTGTTACGGCCCTACCCGAATAGGAATCTATGCGTTCAACAACGAATGTGCATTTGGTATTCTGGCAAATAAATGGAGGATTTTTCACAGACCATTCGATGTAACTCCTCAGTTTTGCGATAACATAGTAACTGCTTGCTGTAAATTGAACAATTTCGTTCGCTGAAACGTTAGGCTGCAGCTAGAGGGTACTTTGTATGACAGTAATTTCGAAAGCATTCATGCTCCAGGTATAAGAGGAAACATCATAGGACGGCATGTGAGCCACTAAATTTTCGCCAAGTATTTTACGTCACCACACGGAGCTGTTCTGTGGCAGTATGATAACGTGTGGTCTGGAGTCTGACATACCCTGAAAAAGTATTCACCTGTTTTAACTATCACAAGGTAATTGCAGCTTTCATCTAAGGTAAGTTTCCATTGTTAGGTTAAACATCTTTGTATTTTACAACAGATTAATGTAATCCTGAGCATTTGTATTAAAGATATTAAAACAATTCTGCTTGCCTTTCCGTTTCTCTGGTCCGTCCAGTTGGCTGCACTCAGAAACAAACGACTGCCACGCACACTTCTCCCTACAGTGTATTTTTCAGACCCTTATCCGCTGCATTTTTTTTTCAGCAAACAGTCGTACAGAGCAGGACGTCTTTCAATTTCCGAAGTCAATATTTCACAATCGAACTTCGAACGCCATAACAGAAGAAAATTCTTTGGCAGTGGACGGCGTTGGTTTCACAAAGAGAAAAAGGTGGCGACAGTGGCCCGTGGGCGCGCACACATTTATTTGTGTGTGTTTCACTTGCACTAGCAGTCGTCAAGCGACAATCGTGTCACGCTTGAAATGGAACATGCTGCTATTTTTTTAATCGCCACGATTAAATAGTCGCCCGTGCATGCAATTCCATACGCTACCCTATGTTTCAATTGCGCAGCACGATAGTCGCAACGATTAAAATCGCTCGTGAGCGGCCGGCCTTACACGCAAAGCGCGCGCGCACACACACACACACACACACACACACACTATATTGGTGCAGTGTGCAACCAGTCTTATGAATGAGAGGATTTACAGAATCATGGGGGCAGCGGAAGCAGCAGCAGAAGCAGCAGCAGCAGTAGTAGTAGTAGTAGTAGTAGTAGTAGTAGTAGTAGTAGTAGTAGTAGTAATAGTAATTGTAGAATAAAGAGGAAAATTTGCGTAGAGAAAGATAATAATGCAAACAAGAAGCATAAGGTGGTTAAGAACCATCCCTATTGCGTACACATTGGTCCTATCCTTGCCCTGAGCTCTCCTTCCACATTTCTCATCAATGCCCTCTATTTTACACACGCGCTACTGTTCAGCATTCCATGCCCTAACATACGTACGAGCCCAGACAGCGCTACAGTCTGACAATAATGCTTGCATGGCATAAACATCGAACAAGTAGGGCATGGGAATTGCCACTGTCAGCAGCGGCACGACAAGCTACGGACTGTCTGCACAAGGCTACATGCTCAACAGAGCGACTAACATTGACTATGACGTGTTGGTGACACACCACACAAGGACTGCAAGAAATACAAATAAGAAACCAGTCATGTCCACGTGAATAACACACAGTCTAGTTCTAACGATTACAAAGTCACATTTTGACAACTTATGGGGAGAATCCGACTGGGCAAGTGCTGTGCTGAAGTGTGTAGATGAAACTCCTTGCACTCTCGCAACCACACCATGTCTGGGGCGCACTCAGCCATCTGCACGTACAAAACGTGTTACAAGAGGACAAGGCAGGACACTAAGCTCTCAGTCAGGGTCAAGACAAACTGGAGCGGTACCTCCACACAGAGGTGAAGACTCACTGGTCTACAGTGCGAATCCCAACTACAGTACCATTCCTACAAATCGAGCACACTCACCGACTGATCGTTCATAAACTTTACTACATACTATACCAGAGTATATCTCATAGGATAAGCTTGTATATGTAAACCGGGGTACCCCCCAGTGAACATTTTATTGTTATGTCCGAAGGTGGCAGTGTAGGCGGGAACATATTGAAGGAAAATCAAATACAGTAGTGACAAACTTCTGAGTACTGTGTTGTTTATAATGTCATACATAAGTGTTTGTCAGCCCCACGCCCAACCCCCAGAAGCCGAAAGACCACCCCCTATCACCTGCGGATGGCAGCTTATTCAGCAAATAGCAGGTGCGTCATACAGGGGTGAAAAGGGACAGACTGGGACGAACTAATCGCGTGTCGGCGTTGATGGGCGACTTTGAATTTTACGACTAATAGCATGAATTCAACAAACGTTTGAGAAATACACAAACTGTAACCCCGTAAAGCCCTGCGGTCACTTTATGTACCACCATTTTTAACATTCACAAATTCTAAGTTCTGCCCGCACAGTGCGTTTATGTGTTTTGTGTGGATCTCAGGACAAACGGCGATTATTAAGTACATTAAGCAATGTTATCTTCATTACAGATATCACTATAACGTATCGGACACATGAGAGGGTGTGCATGCAGCAAGCCAAACGGAACATAGTTTGGGAAGAACATTTAACAGATATTTTAAATAAGAAACAATGCAGCATGGTCTTAATAATAAAAAGATACACAGCATAAAATATTTAATACACCAATGTTACACTTGCCAAATTTACGACATATCACAAATTCCAACGCCTTTCACTTGTTCACGTAAATTTGTGCCTTAAGATGGTCGCGTAGACCGAAACGTGTAGCATTCTTGAATACAATCAATGCGGTTAATAAAATTACCATTGAGCGATTACTTCCCTATACAACACTACCTGATCTGTGTTTATAACAAACACGGAGAATGTTTACTGCGCGGTACGAACTGAATCTTTAAATATACAGTAATTAAGATTAAATTCTGTCTTCAAAGTTTTAAGGAACTCATCTACAGTGCCATGTGTAACACGCTGGATATGTTTCACCTTATCTGCGTCGTCTTGCTCCTTCAGTTTGGCTGAGGATCAGCACTAAATGCAACCTCTTGTGAAGGTTGTTTACTGCAGCACGGGACCTTTCTTGTGCTGATGCTGATTTAAACCCCCCCCCCCCCCCCCCCCCCACCCCACTATAATAAAAAGGAAGAAAAAAAGAAAAAAAAAACAAAAAAAAAAAAAAAAAAGAAA
>Ga0136643_10004963_pt1 | contig 18606 bp, 18 predicted proteins | sample TergutLab28metaG_FD_96883 | JGI IMG/M metagenome (GOLD analysis project Ga0136643, IMG submission 96883) | Labiotermes labralis P1 segment gut microbial communities from Petit-Saut dam, French Guiana - Lab288 P1 (version 3) (version 3) | ecosystem: Host-associated > Arthropoda: Insects >...
ATACTTAATTTAATAGACACACCCGGCCATGTTGACTTTAATTATGAGGTATCTAGAAGCCTTGCCGCCTGCGAAGGTGCTGTTTTAGTTGTTGACGCCGCTCAGGGGGTTGAGGCACAGACCTTGGCTAATGTTTATCTGGCCATTGACAGCAATTTAGAGATACTGCCTGTTATTAACAAAATCGACCTTCCCAGTGCTAACCCTGAAAACGCCATAAAGGAGATTGAGGATGTTATAGGCATATCCGCTTCTGATGCGCCGTTGATTTCAGCCAAAAATGACATAAATATTGAAGAGGTTTTTGAAAAGCTTGTGGATGTCATTCCACCGCCAAGCGGAGATGTTTCCAAGCCTTTAAAAGCACTTATTTTCGATTCTTTTTACGACCCATACCGCGGAGTTATAGTTTTTATGCGGGTTTTTGACGGCTCTATAAGAAAAGGGCAAATGATTCAGTTTATGGCAACCGATAAGAAATTTGAAGTGGTAGAGGCCGGCTATTTTGGCCCGGGCAAATATATACCGGCAGATGTGCTTAGTGCCGGTGAGGTTGGCTATTTCACCGCCAGCATTAAAAATGTTGCCGATACACAAATAGGTGATACTGTTACCGATGCCAAGAACCCAACTGCTGAGGCTTTTCCGGGTTATAAGCGAGTTCAGCCTATGGTTTACTGCGGCATGTTCCCGGCAGACGGGTCTAAATACCCTGACCTTAGGGAAGCCCTTGAAAAACTTCAGTTAAATGACGCCGCCCTCATATTTGAAGCGGAAACCTCTGTTGCTTTAGGTTTTGGTTTTAGGTGCGGCTTTTTGGGGCTTTTGCATCTTGAAGTTATACAGGAGCGCCTTGAGCGCGAATACAATCTTGACCTTGTTACCACAGCCCCCAGTGTTATTTACAAGGTTTACATGACTGACGGTACAGATTTTAACCTTTCCAACCCTACAGATATGCCTGATGTAACCCGCATATCCCGCATGGAAGAACCTATAGTTAAAGCCGAGATAATACTGCCATCTGAGCACATAGGCTCTATTATGGAGCTCTGCCAACAGCGGCGCGGCGAGTATATAGGTGTGGAATATATAGAAACTACAAGGGCTGTTCTTACTTATGAAATGCCTTTAAACGAGATTATATATGACTTTTTTGATGTTTTAAAAAGCCGCAGCCGCGGTTATGCCTCCTTTGACTATGAGCTTATAGGCTACAAAGAGTCTAGTCTGTGCAAGCTTGACATTATGGTTAATAAAGAGGTGGTTGATGCGCTTAGTTTTATAGTCCATACATCTACAGCATATGAAAGAGGCCGCAAAATTTGTGAGAAGCTGACTAAGGAAATTCCCCGCCACCAGTTCGAGATACCCATTCAAGCAGCAATAGGCAATAAAGTTATTGCCCGGGAAACTGTCAGGGCCATGCGAAAGGATGTTCTGGCGAAATGCTATGGCGGTGATATTACCCGTAAGAAAAAACTTCTTGAAAAGCAAAAGGAAGGCAAGAAACGTATGCGTCAGATAGGTTCTGTGGAGGTGCCTCAGGCAGCTTTTATGTCTGTGCTTAAGCTTGATGATGATTAAATTAGAAAAGCCGGAGGTATTAATGGAATTTAAATTGCACCCTTTTAATTTTTTTGATAATTATAAATATGCAGATATTTTTGCTTTGTATAAGGGAAAATGGATTTTTTGCAAGCATAATGAAAGAATAACATGGGAGCACGCAGGCGGCCATATTGAACAAGGCGAAACCCCTTTAGAAGCTGCAAAGAGAGAATTGTTTGAAGAAACCGGAGCGACTGTTTTCGACATTTACCCTCTTTGTGACTATTGGGTTCATGGGGAAATTGGCGGTTCGCTCTTGACAGCTCATGGTCAACTGTTTTTTGCAGCGGTGTATACTTTAGGTGAAATACCGGAAAATAGCGAAATGGAAAAAATTGATTTTTTTGATACTCTTCCCTGTGATTTGACTTATCCCTGGTTTGAAGAAGAGCCTTTTAAAATGGCTCAGGCCAAGAAAATGGAACTTGGCCTATGAAGCAGGATTTAAGTGTTTATATACACCTTCCTTTTTGTGAGAAAAAGTGCTATTATTGTGATTTCAATTCTTTCGCTAATATGGAAAGCTATTTTGAAAGCTATATATCTGCCTTGACCACTGAAATTTGTAATTGCCCTGAACTTAAAGAGGCTAATATAATTACTGTTTTTATAGGCGGCGGCACACCTTCCGTATTACCGTCTAAATATGTCGAAAAAATTATGGAGGCCTTAACCTGCTTTCAACTAACTAAAGATGCGGAAATAACTATTGAAGCCAACCCTAACTCTCTTACTAAGGATAAGCTTAGAGATTATAAGAGCTTCGGTATAAACCGGCTTTCTATTGGCCTTCAGGCTTATCAGAACCGCTTACTAAAAATTCTTGGACGAATTCATAGTGCCAAGGATTTTTTGATGTGCATGGATGCTGTGCATTCAGTAGGCTTTCACAATGTAAGTGCCGATTTGATGTTCGCCTTGCCCGGTCAAAGCCTTGCTGATTGGGACGAGAGTTTAGAGGCTGTAGTAGCTGCCGGGCTAAGCCACATTTCATGTTATGGCCTGAGCATTGAGGAAAATACTCCCTTTTACAAAGATTATAGGCCTATAGATGAAGAGCTTGACAGAAAGATGTATTATGCGGCTGTGGAATTTTTGGGTTTCCACGGGTTTCCACGGTATGAAATTTCCAATTTCGCTAAGGACGGTTTTGCTTCCCGCCACAACAGCGTCTATTGGGAGCGCGGCAATTATTTGGGATTTGGATTGTCGGCTCATTCTCTTTACAACGATACAAGATTTGAAAATACAGGTAATTTATCAGAATATACGGCTAACATTAACGACAAAAACCGACGCAAAAACATAGTAGACCTTACCCAAAAAGATATTATGGAGGAGTTCATGTTTCTTGCCCTCCGTATGACAAAGGGAGTTAGTGCTGAAAAGTTTTTAAGAAAATTTGGTATTGACATATACAGTGTGTATAGTGATGTTATCGAAAAAAATACAGCGAACAAACTTTTGGAAATAGACGAAGACAGGATTAAGCTAACCCCAAAAGGCATAGATTTGTCTAATGTAGTGTTGAGTGAATTTTTACGGTAAAAGCAACACAATTGTTAATACAGGTGGCGCTTCTGTCTTATTTTCAAGTGATGATAAAAATTATTTTATACTTAAATTCTTTTGAAACAGTATCAAAAATAAGCAACCATGTTTTCGCTGCTGATATACGGCGGTTTTGATTATTAATTCAAAACCGCCGTTTTTTTGAAAAAATTTAGGGTTCGGAGGGCGTAATTTTTACACCCTGTTTTAGACAAGCTGTACAGCTTTGATGGTTATAACAAACCCATTATCTTATATTGCTGTGATTTTTATTCACTGCATTTGGATATGGGTTCTCCATCGCTCATAAAGACTGCACAAATAAGCATTGTTGCAAGTTTGAAGCCATATGCAAAAGCGTCCTCTTGCTCAAACTCATTTGAATGTGAATACAGGTTTTCCAACTTTTGAAACCTTTCACAATCATCAATAGACATTTTTTGGATGAAGTGCCGCTTTTCATCCTCTATTTTGTGGTTGATTGCCTTGTTTTCTTCCGTGAGGACCGGGCGCCTCCCATGCACTAAATTCTCCGTTAAACAACCTGTTTAGTATAACATTTTTCATAATATCGCTCCTTCAATAGATTTTTACAAAACCCTTGAAAGAACATAGCTAGACATGATATAGTATTTCATGTAGTGTAACTTATGGTGATTTTGCTGACATATTACGTAAATGCTGTTTCCTCTAATTTAATAACTCAAACAGTCTCAGCATGGTAATGATTGACTGTTCACGAGTATACTCGCCGTCTGGTGCAAAATTATTGTTGCCAACGCCGCCCATAATTCCCGCCGCCTGTATTTGTCCTACGCTATCAACCGCCCATGATGAAATATTGTTATTGTCTGCAAGTGTTGGGGCTGATGATGAGAGAGGTTGACCCATTGCATAAGCCAAACGTGCAAGCATAACGGCGGCTTGTTCTCTGGTTAGTTCTACACTAGGGTTGAAGTCGCCGCCGCCTACTCCTGTTACTATTCCTAAACCACCCATTTTTTGAACATTTATATCCGTAGTATCATTAAATGTTGCGCGTTCGGTTATTTCTCTGCCTGTTACCGCTTCATAAAGGGCAACGGCAAAGGCGGCAAACTCGGCGCGTGTTGCGGCTTGGGTGTATTGCGATTGTAGGTTTTGGGGAATAAGTCCATTTGCAAATGCGTTGTTTATTCCATCATGCGCCCAATTGCTGGCGGTTACTAGGTTGGGGGCTGTTATGTCTAACTCAACACCACGTGAAGAAATCCTTAAAATAAAAGGTGCACCTACAGCATCACTGTCTACATTATCAAGATATTCCCTTTCAACTTCAAACCCAGCATGAAAAAGCAACTCACCAATCATTGATGAGTCCAACATGGTGCGTCCATCAATATTTTGAGGTGTATTTTGACCAGTAAAGGAATTTACCACCTCGCCATTTTCGCTGATTGTGTACCTAAACGTGTATCCCCTGTCCTCTCTATCAATTTCAATTACTGCTCGCCATCTGCCAACAGAACTAATTATAATAGTATTCCCGCCATCACCTGACACTTCAAAACCTACAGCTTCAAAAATTTCAGAAACCGAAATATGCGCCCAAGTATTTCCTGTTATCCAGTCTGATTGAGGCACCCTCTCACCGTCAATCAATCTTTGAGATTGAGATAAAAATCTAATATCTACAATATCTTGCTTGTAGATACAACAAACTTCCGTCAATATATATTGCGGGTATATGAACCGATACGCCTATAACCTCAGCCCGATGTACGTCCCGATTCATATTGTTTGCGGTAGTATATCGAAAATGGTCATACTCCTCTAAGTTAGCGTAAATGACTGCTACACTAGCTACAGACACTACTACCACGACGCAAGGGCGCACATTTTTTTGTGAGTTTCTTCATCATTTTAGAATCTCTCCTTAAATTTTTTTAACTTCTACAAAACAATCACAACCTGATTTAGGTTAAAAATCAATACTCTGTTTCAGATTACCTTACCATATAAAGTGAGGTGATTTTGTGTATAACAGGATAAGAAATTTACGAGAGGACAAAGACCTATCTCAAAGTAAAATAGCGGCTCATTTAGGTATGTCACAAACAGGCTACTCCAAATATGAAACAGGGGAAAATGATATCCCTACAAATATATTGAAACAGTTAGCCATCTTCCATGATACCAGCGTTGATTATTTGTTAGAGCTAACCAATGAGCGCAAGCCATATATACGGACAGGCTCAAGCCAATCACGTAATACCCATTAAATGACCTGTATTTTGTCCGTATAGACCACCCCTAATTATAGCACGAACATTCGGCAGGCTCAATAGTGTTTTTGAAATCATCAAAATGCTTATTGTGCATCTGCCAACAACCTAAAAAGGCGTAGTTAAGGTGTTGTTCTCTGAAAGTGCGCAGAGAACAACACCTTTTTCAATTTTTGAGTTGCACAGCTTCAGCCCATCAAGGGGCAAGGGGGTAGTATTTTTTGCAAAGAGCGCAAAAAATCTCCACCTCTGCTCCGCACCCCTTGACAGGCTTACTGTATCGATAACTGCTTGTCGGCTCGTATGCGGAATTTCTGATAAAGATAAAACGAGTGTATGAAACAAAAACAGCAGGGAAATTGTAGCCCCTACTGTTCTTGGTCTTACCTTTTGCGTACCCTTGATATTTTCTAGCAAAAATGAAAAACCACCCTGCCACTGATAAAATATAAATCCGTTGAGAGTGGAGTTTTCGCTAACAAAACCGTGCCGCCTTTCATGCGGCTTAGTTTTGTTCATAATGTTAGTACGGAGAAGGCGAGAACCCCGCTAATGTCAACAAAATAACCTTATAAACATGCCATTGTCAGGATGCCTATTTCAAAAATTTATGCAGTACAGTAAATGTGATATTTCTTTATGCTTTTCATTTTGGTATGGAGATTATACAGAAGTGTCATATTCATTTGATTATTTATCCTCCAAAAAGGGCTATCTCCAACCGTATTTACGGAAAGGGGTAGCCCTATTTTTTATGCATTAAACTGTGATTTATTAATTCCTAGTTTTATCCACATTTCAATATATAATGAAAGGAAGTGTTTTCATGGAAATGGTTGATGTCAACAGACTTGTTGCCCATCCTCAAAACAGCTACTTCTTTGATGATATCGAGGGTGATAACTGGCAAGAGTTCTTGAAATCAATTCAAACAAGTGGTGTTATCGAGCCAATAGTAATCAGCCAAGAGTATATGATAGTTTCTGGACACCAAAGAGTTCGGGCTTGCAAGGAGTTAGGCATTAACGAAATTCCTAGCAGGATTAGGATTTATGATTCAGAAGATATCATATTAAAGGAATTGATTGAAACAAATTTGAGACAAAGAGGGATAGGAAATCCCAATCCAATAAAGTTTGCGCGCTGTATTGTGTTTCTTGAAAGGTTTCACGGGATACAAAATGGAGGTGATAAGAGAGCAGAAGCGGATAATCCGCTTCTGAAATCGCAATCGGAGCTTGCCGAAGATATTGGTATCTCAAAAGACCAACTCAAAGGATACAAAAAACTTCTAACCCTAATCCCTGAACTTCAAGACCTTATTGAGTCAGGCGAATTATCACCTACTGTTGGCTATAAAGTTTGGTCTAAACTTCCGCAAGAAGAGCAATCTCGCCTTGTCACCGAACTCGGCAAAGATAAGATTGCTGAAATGACACAAAAACAAACCCAACAATATTTAGCGCAAATCAAACGCCTTGAGAACGATATGAGTATTGCAGAAGAAACAATTGATGAACTGCGAGAACAAGTACCAGAGGGTGATGTGGATGCAACTCAAATAAAAGATGAATACGAACTAAAGGTTAGGCAGGAATACGAAAGAGCAGAGCGATATAGAAAAGAACTTGATGCATTACGAAACAATAAAGCGAAACCTCAATTATTAAACGTATTGGATGGTGATGAAAATTTAAAACAAGAGATTGCTGCCATTTATACGGTTGTTGATACGCTCTCAAAGAATTACAACAGCCCTTTCCTAAATTTGGAGAGGGCTGTTTTCGGGCTTGTTTTTTAGTTCGACAAATCCTTTGCCAGCAAGAGAGTCTCTAACCAACATTCTAACAAGTATTTTTCTAACGGCTTCATTTCTTTCTTCTTCGACTTTGGAGACGAATATATTTTCAACAATGATATTTGTTTGATTTTTGGATTTTGCCAATTTATCACCTCTCAAATACGAGAGGCATTTAGAATAACCCACACGCCTCAAGATAATAGACAACCTTGCCTCTTATTAAATTTTCTACATTATACCACAGAATAATGATAAAGTCAATTTTTTGGAACTGTTTTTTCCTCTAAGCGAAATTTAATATGTGAAGTGCTATAGGCAGTTTGACGGGGGCAAAAGGCGTTTAACAATGTAAGTTACCCCCACCCATTGCAATTTTTTTCTTGCCCTATTATCCCTACACACTAAAACACACCAACAAGGCGGCTGCTCTGCTGGTGTGTTCGTTCGTATTGCTTCAATATTGTTTTACTAAGCTCTAGCCAATTTCTCGGCGGCTTGTGTCGTGGTATCGTTTGCAGATTTTACAATAGTAAAACCATATTGCGCTGCTAGTCTATACCCACGCTCATTACTCCATCTAGTATGCTCCTCTGGTGTCATGTGCTTTGTTTTTTCATGCAATTTAAGCCTAATTGCATCAATTTCAGCCTCGCAAGGATTCATTAAATTTTTACCCATTTTTCACACCTCCATCGGGCTTGCTATGGTTATTGGTCTGTAACCCTCTCTTACATTAATTATGCTGGTCATTGATTTTGTCTTTACCTTATTAATATGCTGAAAATTCATACTAAATATATACTGCAAATCGTTTACAGTTGAAATTGCTATGTGTAAACCGTCATAGCGATATTTTGCAGGAATTACACCCTCGTTTACATACATATCCGCTAATAGTCTAGTCTCTTCGTTTGCTTCAAGTATCATTATATTGTACTTGCCTATCAGCTCAATCATATTCGATCTTTTTGGTTCGCTTGCTGCTTCCAATTCATCAATTACATAAAATGAAGTAAAAGCCTCATACTTACCCGCTCCTATTTCTTCAAATAACTTTAGGGTTGCTGGATGGGCTTCGCGGTCTGTGTCAAAATATAGGTTGAAAATGGTAGTTTCTATATAGATTTTAGGCTTTCTCACTACTTTACACCCTCCCCATTATTTGAGTCAATATAATCTGGTTTATATTCCTTTATTTCTGATGCTTCTATACTATTATCAAAGCAATCTGGAACATATTCCATAATATCGCTAGGCTGTGCATCTAAAAAAGCGCATATTTTCAGAAAAGCTGTCATTGATATGGGTTTATCTCTGCCCATATCGGCTAGGGCTTGCGTAGATATGCCAGCCATATCTCGTAATTCAACTTTTTTCATCTTTTTATCAATTAATAGTTTCCAAAGACGATTATAATTTACTGCCATAAGCAACACTCCTCCAATAATAGAATAACACACTAATAATCATTTGTCAATACTTAAAATCTTGTCAATAGATTTTAAATGTTACAATTAGATTACAAATCTAAAAAAGTCTTGCAATTAGACTTTAAATCTGATATAATGATTTTAGATAAGAAACACAAACCAAAACCGAAGGGAGCAATCACAATGAAAAATCTTGAAAACAAAGTCAGAGAGTACAAAGAAATGAAGAGACTAGCAGAAGAAGCTCAAGCAGTCATTGACAGCATAGCAGACGAAATCAAAGCAGAAATGACAGCGCAGGGCGTGAGCGAAATGGATGTTGATATATTTAAAATTCGCTGGACTCCAATAACATCAGAAAGACTTGACACAACAGCACTAAAAAACGAATTACCAGACATCGCGGCAAGGTTTACCAAAACATCACACTCAAGAAGATTTGTCATTGCATAACGCAGAGCGGCGGGGCAAAAGCCCCGATTAATGCGGGATAGCTGGTCGCAACCCCAGCCACGCAAATAAAAATTTTGGAGGTCATCAATATGACAAACTTACTAGAAAATTTAGAAAACAAAATGACGGCAATCTACAAATATAACCACGCCGACAAATCACCTACAAGCCTATTAAAAGGATTAATCTTTAACGCTGATACACTAGCCTATGACATTAACGGCAGCACAATCAGGCTATACGACAAAGAAAACAACAACGGCGAAGAGTTTATAATTAATACTGATACTATTTCAAGCGTAGACTTCAAGCCAAAAGCAGACAAGTACGGCGCATTTTCCGCTAGATTGTCAATTGCATCAGATGATTACCTTTTGAAATTTGCACAATAACGCAGAGTGACGCGCCAAATTAGGCGCGGTAATGCGGAGCTAGTCATTAGACTAGCGCGGTCACAATCCCGCAAAATTCAATAAGAGAGGGAGATTTTACCATGACAATTGATGCAAGGGGCGTAGAGCTTTTAAAGGAAATTACAGACATTGACTTTGTTGAAGGTCAAAAAGTTAGCAGAGTCATAAACAAAATATGCAAAGTATACGGTTTTGACGAACTGCCACAATACAACACAATTTTCGCGAGAATATCTGCTGCACTCAATCCGCTACAAAGTGCAGAATAGCAGCAGCACAACAAAAAATAAGCCAAAGGTGGGGCTAATAATACCACCTAAAACAAAACTAGGAGGGTTTTCAAATGGAGAAATTTATTACTACAAGCTATCCTGTAATAACGGCAGGGAGTGACTTGACAGACGAGCAGAAAGATGAATATATGATCAATTTTGTTGGCGCGATTTACAAGGTGCAGTATAATTTATGGCTAGAGCGATTTGGCAAGAAAAAAATCAAAAAGCATCAACTAAGCTTTGACTTCTTCAAAGCAGGTTTTTTTGCTGGAATACAATCAGTATTGTACGCAGAAGATGACGAACTCACTACGCACAAAGCAATTCTTTCACAGCTTGAAAAAAATAGTCATTAACATAATTTGACACTATATAGGAGGATTTTATTATGATAAACGCTGTTATGCTTAATGAAAAAGTACATGCAAGTAACCTAACTGTTACAAAATTGGCGAAAGCCATAGGGATGCACAGGCGCACATATTATAAGAAGCTAAAAGGGGAAAGATACTTTGTATTGGGGGAAATATGGGAGATAAGAAAAGCCCTGAACCTCACGAAAGAGGATGTATATAATATTTTTATCACATGAAACGCAGAAAATAACCGCTTGCCAGAGTTTTGACAGACGAGGCAGGCGGTTATTTGTTGGCTCATTAAACAATTATGCACAATCGTGGTGTATTTGGCTTTTTGTAGCCCATTCATTCCACAATTACAAGCCGATATGAGCGAAAGATTCCCGCTATTGTGCCGCTTTGGGCGTTATTTTCCGATTCGTGGGGCAATATCGCCATATTTTCGGCGTTCATGGTCAAATTTGGGGCAAAATTCGCAGGTTTTGGGGCGATGTAGGCGCACAAATGCCAGGCGCCCGCATCATTACGGCGCACAATGGCGCGCGGCGGTGTTGCTTAGATATATGATATTTGAGGGCAGTATCCATATAGGATATAGCTCTTTTTTTGATGGCTTTTGTGTGGGTGTAGTTATATAGCGCAATATCAAAATATAAGCTCCATGATTGCAAGATATTCAAACAAGCATCTACACAGCGTCTCATATGTATTACGAGAAAAGCCTTTGTTTGAGCCATTTGCAGCAATTTCAGTGATATATCTACTATATTTGAACATATCGAAAGAACGGCGCAATATCAAGGTTTATTAGCATTTGAGCAGTATTGTACAAATTACGAGAGAAGCCAATGAAATCAAAGGTTTGAGGTATATTTTTGTAAAAAACAGCTTTTTGAATTGTAAGCAAAAAAATATAACAAAGCACATAAATCCTACTGAAAAACTAGGAATTAAATGTTTTACTTGTTGCAATTTTGCGACTCACGTATCGGAGGGCAATATAAGCATAGAATAACTTTATACCGCATCAGCAACCAGCCGAACAATATCAAACTATCTAGGAAGGGGAAATTGCTATAAACAACAAAACTATCATCGTTGACTCCTTAATGGGTTCGGGCAAAACAACAAAGATGCTTGACATCATCAATAAAGACAATGAAAACAAATATATGTTTATCACACCGTACTTAAAAGAAGTTGACCGTATAAAACGTAGCACAGTAAAGAATTTCTATGAGCCTAAAAACGAAGTGCGTACAAAATACGCTGATATTATGAGTCATTTACATAGAAATAATAATATTGTTTCGATACACAAACTCTTTATGGACTTTAACGGCACTATCGAAAATTTAATTGTTTCTGGTGATTATATTCTTGTGCTTGATGAAGTTACCACACCTATTAAGTTGCACTCAATATCAAAACACGATATGAGAGAAATTTTAAACAATAACCTCAAGTCAGTTGATGATGATGGCTTTATAGTATGGAATCCAAAAAAGATAGAGTATGAAGGTGTATTTTCATGGATGAAATACCTTGCACTAAAGAATTGTCTTATGGTTTATGGCAAAGATTTATCACTAGATGAAAACTGTAAGCTCATAGTATGGAGCTATCCCAAAGAAATATTTAAGGCTTTCAAAAAAGTATATATATTGACCTATATGTTTGATGGTTGCCTGCTAAAGCCATATTTTCAGCTTCATAATATTTCATACGAGCATTGCACACTGGATGACCAACGAAACATTGTGCCGTACAGCAAAGAAATTGATTTTTCTCGCCGTAAGGGTTTACGTGAACTAATTAATATTTGCGACAAGTACAAACTAAATCACATAGGCGAGGAAGAAACAGCATTATGTAAAAACTGGTTTATAAAGAATCCCTCAGAGTTACCAATATTAAAAAGAAATGTATCAAATTATTTCAAAAACATAGTTAAGGCTAAACAGGGGGATGTGCTTTGGACTACATTCAAAGACTATAAAGATAATATCAAAGGCAAAGGCTATTCATCTGGGTACTTAGAATGCAATGCAAGAGCTTCAAATGACTATATTAATACAAATAAATTGGCATACTGTCTTAATCGTTATGAAAACCCTCTTATAGTCAACTATTTTGCGAAGCATGGTATTAAGCTAAATGAATCCTCTTTGGCAATATCAGAATTATTACAATGGGCGTGGCGTTCACAAATACGAGAGTATAAACCAATACATCTATATCTGCCAAGTAGAAGAATGCGGGCTTATTTATCTGAATGGCTAAATTGTAGCGATGATGTTTAGGGCTTGCATGGTTCTAAAACTGAAAAAGTGTGCAGTATTTATAGGCTTTTTAGACCCTTCTTGTTAAAACAAAATATATAAATGGTTCTAAAATTTTAGCACGCTAAGAGGGTTTTCAAGACTGTAGCGTATAGCGAAAGTCATTATATATTTATCAGCTATCAGCAGAGACACCATTTAATTGAGCAATACCAATCAAATTAATTAAATGTGATACTGTAATCAACAGCTAGTCTCTGCAAAAATCCAGTCTGCTGATATTTATTGTTTCGCTATCGCTTCACTATTTAAAAGACCAGAGCAAGGACACAGTATTTGTTTTGTTGTACTGCTACGAGAGCTATTGGTTACATATTTGAAAGGTTATCACAAAACAAATGCAGAAATTTACAATATTTCAGCCAAAGATGCACATGAAAATTTCTAAAAGCCAGTGTTTGTGCGCCTTTGAGGGTTATGCTAACTGTTCCATGTGGAGAGACAAAAATCATTGAAATAAAAATTTACAAAAAAACGCATTTAAGGGTCAGTAAAAAGCAGGCTCAAAACATCCATAAATCCAGTGAAATCAAGGGGTGTAGCGTTTCATCTCAGTGGGTGCTATATAGAAGGGTGAAACTGGTAAGGTGTTTTATTTACCTTTCGCAATATTGATGATGAAAACAGAAAAGGAGACAACAAAATGAATCGTACAGAAATTAAAGAAACAATGGAAAGAATTGGATTATACTTTCGTCAAGGGGTTTGAGAAAATAATTTATTTAAGGTAGTAAGCTAAAAAGACAAGGCGTAGTTTTTGACCTTGTCTTTTAGATATCACTTATTGGATTAGCTGAAAATCTCTATCTTATTGCCTCGACATAATCTGATATAAGCAATGAATAATTACCCTTTATTTCTTCAAATGAGATTTTGGGGTCTATACGATGAAAATACGTATATTCAATAATATTTTTTACTTGTTCAGACTCCCGAATAGCAATTTTAATATATTCTGAATCCTGTCCATTTAATATAAATGTACGTAAACTTTGCTCGTCTATATTTTTAGGCAATATAATTGCTAAATTTTGTGGAAAAAAACTTAACTTAGCGTATTTATTCTGCTGTATACCCAAAGATCGATATCTATCAAAACAGGGAATTACATTTTCATCTTCTATACAAAAAAAATCATTTATACTAGACATATCTGCAACAATCAGAACTGGTTCAGAACATTCTATAAAACTAAATGTAACGTACAAACCATCTTCCCTTTTTTCCATCATAGCACATCCCATGTAGTGCAAGGATGGAAGTTTCGTAAATGTACTCTTTGATAAGTTTTTTATTTTAATACTTAATTCACTACTTGTAACAATATCTTCAATGTTTTTGCAATTTTCAAATCCATAACTTTCCCAATATCCTGGTAAACAGTTTAAATATTCTTTGATATCAGAAGTAAAATAATGTTTTATCTTTCCTGTGCAATGAGCTAACCAAAGAACCCATACCCAATTATCGTTGAATAATAGGTTAATAAATGAGGATTCTTCGCTTTCTAGCGTTAATTCATTTTCAAATTTTTTTCCCTTTTCCAGATAAAGTAATTCAAAGATTTTTATACGGAATCTTTCTAAGAACGAATTACCCCATTCAAAATGAGATGAATGACCAAAACCTTGACCAAAACTACAAAAAAATTCATCATCAAATATATCATTAAACCCATTCCCGAACATAGCATGACCATACATAAATTTAGATGCTCGCTCAAACATATTATTAAATATGCCATCAAAAGCACAAACAAACTCAACCCCAAATATATTTCCCAATATTATATCAAGCGTACTTCCATCGCTTTCGCGATCATAGCCTATACCAAACTTATGACCTATTTTGCTATTATAGTTGTTACCAAATTGATGCCAAAACTTATTTATGCATTGAGAAACTTCTAAAAGTTCTCTTATCGATTCAATTTCAGTTAATTTTTTTATATATGTTGCAAAACTTTTTTGAGATAAACTTTCATCACTATTCATTTCATTAGAGAATTTTAAAATATCATCATATATTTTTTTTCTATTTAACGATAAATAACTTCTAAATAGAAGAGCCGTAAAAAATAGACTATCTGCAAGAACAGGCTTAGGAAAAACCATTTTCAATGTTTGTAAACAAAGATTTTCAATATTAAGTTTCTCTTTAGAAGATAGATTTCCAGCAAGTTGTTTTGTTTCTTCAAATAATCTAATAACTAGTGGATTATTCATAGTCTTGGTAAAAATACATATACTAAAATCAACAATTTCCTTTGGTATTTTATCAAATTCTATTAATATAGTTTCTTTATAATCTGTTTTCATGTGTTTTCTATCCGCTGTAACTATATCCTTTCCAGCTCCAGTTAAAAATTCGATGGCATAAAGAGAAATAAAGCGAGATGAAAGTGTAAAATTTTCATTAGTTAAATTTATTCCCATATAAGATGCTATTGCTTTATCTTTTCGAGAATTAACTCCAAGATTATATATAATATAGTTATTTCTATCAAACATAACAAAGCTCAAAGGTCTTTCATTTTGAATTGCAAAATCAAAATTCTCGGAGGAAAACTCGTTAAGCCATAAAGGTTTGTCTTTATTAAATATTGAGCTGTAAATATCGGAATCGCATAACTTTTGTACAATTGTGCTACCATTAAATCTAACTTCAAAAAGCGGACAAATAATGCTTGTCTTGATATAATTGATAATTGATTCTGTAAAACTATTTTTAAATTGTTTTTCATATGGTTCGATCGAATATGATGGTTTTAAACGCAACTTTTCTGTATCTATCCTTAAAACAACATTAGTTCCTAATGCTACCCGTTTATCTTTACTAGTACGAGCAAAAACGTAACCATCTTTCTTTCCAGAATGTAAAATAATATGGTTAGAATACTTTTCATAGCGTGTTTGAGTTTTAATTTCAAATATATCTGTGACCGCAAATATTGAATGTAAACCAATGCCAAAACTTCCAGTAGGATGTAGCCATTTAGGTATTTCATCCATTACTAAATTGTTATCATTTCGCTCTAACCAACTGATACCTGTTTGTATAATTTTTGATTGGATGTCTTTGAAACCTATGCCAATGCCATTATCTGTAAATGTCAATTCCGCAATATTCTTGTTTTCTTCATCAAAGGAGATATTTATATTGACAAAGTACTTATTATAAATACTATTATCGACAAAGTCCAAAGGGGAAAGGTTAGTCTTATTTTTATAATTTTCCTCATCAATAAGATGATCCCACATACCTGATTGAATATCATTCCACATTTGCAATTTTAATGCATCAAGGCTGTTTTGTATCAATTCGCGAACAAACGTACGCGGCTCGTCATAAAGGCTGTAGCCTTCTATAAGATCAAAAGCTTTTGTACGAGAAAAATTAAACCGAAGGTTCTCTCTAGAATACATGCTTTTTTCCCCATCAATCATTAAATTATATTCAAATGTGGGCATACCACTATCAAGATAGTCAGGGAATATATAGTTTATAAATAAATTAATATTTTGAAGTTCTTGTGTAAGCATATCAAACCAACGCTGATGCTCATTAACAACTTTATGACAGAAATCCTCTTTTTGAGTATCGCTGTATTTTTGTTTGCGTAAATCAAGCTTAATTTTAATGTCATTAAAATTAACATCAGCATCCATAGCAATAACTCGTTCTGATACATAAAGACGTTTAATTGTTTCATGTTTAAAATAGTGTACTAAACTTTTTTCTGGCAATTCTCCAAACATACTATTTCCAATTATATTAAAACGCCCATTATCGACATCGCATAAATCTCCAAGACGAAGTAAAACAGCCGCTAATCGAGGATGCATTGAATCATTAAACAGACTATCATATTCTGGAAGTGATTCTATAATTGTATTGAAGTCGCTACCGTGCATAAGAGAGATTTGACCTACGAGGGGCATTGCTCGTACTGGCCCTCCATCTAACACAAGTCTTAAAAGTCCGCTGATCGGAGATTTTCCATCAGCAATATTATTAGAACGTTCTGCGTGTCTACGCCTGTAATATTCAGCAATCAACAAAGTTATTGATTGCTTCACTTTGAGAGGCCATGCTTTATATTCATGAAGGCCTTGGTGGAAACCTCGTACCATTTTTGCAGCATTAATAAAATCTAAATCGTTTCCAATTTCACAATCTGATAAGAATCTTTGAAAGTCACTTGATTCCCATGTTCGTTCATCCTCTTCGTATGACGCTAACATTCCGATATCATGCATATATGCGGACATTAATATAAGCCATGTATCGGCTGCTGTGAGTTGCTCTATGCGCTTTGTTCCAAGGATTCGTTCAATAACTGATATTATGTTTTTCGTATGCGAGGTATCGTGACTGCTATAATGTGGGAAAATTGCTATAATAGCAGGTAAATAAAGCTCCATTTTCGATCTCATGCTGTCATATGAGGTACGTAATGATTTTAGATTTTCATCTTCATTTACTAGATTAAATAGGTGCTTTTCTAAAGTAAGTTTACTCATAAAATATACCTCGCTCATGTAAATTAACAAAATAAAATAGCGCAGGAAATATAAATATCCTAAGGTAGATTATACAAAAAATTTGCAAGAAAATCTATATATAATTTATATTTTGTTCTTTACTTTTTGGAAGTCAGGGTGGATTCTCGTCTTTTTTGAATCCACCTTTAAACCTTCCTGATACAAAAATAATTAACTGAACAAACCAGTGATAACGATATATAACAGTAAAATCACAGTAACAATATTACTGTATATACTGAAGAAAAAAACCTTGTGGCGGCTATCGTCCACTTTAAAAAGTTTATCTAATCCCTCGTTATATTTTTTCCGACTTGTTTCTAATGTGCTTTTCAGAAAGCCATCATATTTTTCTAGCCTGTTTACGCTACTTAATATGTTTTTATATAGTGCGTCTACTGCTTTATTTGTATCGTTGGAAACAGATTCAGCAATTTTATCTGTCATATCCCCTAGACTTTTTTCTAGGCTTGACTGTAGCTTCTGTTCTGCTGTCAACATTTGACTTACTGCCGTCTGTAATGACGTTATCTGTGCTGAATATCTCTTGCTGTCCACTTGCCGATTCTGCTCTATCTGCTGTAGGATTTTTTGAGTTTCTTCCTGTAAGCGATTGAACTGTTGTGTCAATCGCTCGCAACTCTCGTTGGACATCGCTAACGCTTCTCGCAACAGGGCGTTTTCCGTTTCCATCTTGTATTGTTGGCTCATGTTTCCCAACTGTGCTAATGGGTTTTGCGGATTCTGCGGTGGCGTTTCCTGTGATAGCATTTGTTGGTTGTTGCCTAAATGATTGGGCGTTTTCTGGAGAGAGTAATTTGGCATTTAACAAACTCCTTTCGTAATTATTTTTAAGTGCTTGGTCGATACTATCAGCCGTATAATCGCCCCCAAGTTTTACACCTCGTATTGGCTTATCAATGGCAGGGTGCATAAAAGAAACGGTTTTGCCTGTGTTGCGTGGCATTTCTACACCATAGTTATTTTTCAGATAGCTTTCAAAACTGGCTCGGTCTTGGCAATGGCTTTTTGCTTCGTCTATGGCTAGGCGCAAAGCTTCTTTCCAACTATCGGTTTCTAGCGCAGCTCTTTTACTTATTTGTCTTTCTGCATTGCTAATTAATTTTGGACTGTTGGCATTAATCCCCTCTCTATTGTTGGCTCTATTTTCTTTAGCAAGAGTACGCCAGTCTAATGTACTAAGCCCCTTTTTTTCAGCTAGTGTGTTTGCCATATCTTTGCAATCGGCATATTTGTTATCATTAAGATGTAATTTTAATCCTGTTTCAAAATTCACAGAATTTATTATGATATGACTATGAATAACGTCCGTGTCGTTGTGGGTAGCAATAACACATTCATGGTTAGGGAATAACTTCTCCGCTAACTCTTGGGCTAACTGATGGGAAACTTCGGGATCTACATTGTCGGCAGGGCCGCACGACAACTTGAAGTGATAATATTTACGCTCTTTATATCTGCTACCCTTGCCAAACAATTTATTTGTTTCTCTAAACTGAGTAGCATAATCTTTTGTATCGTCCATAGCTTGACTGGAAATTA
>Ga0136643_10004965_pt1 | contig 18601 bp, 13 predicted proteins | sample TergutLab28metaG_FD_96883 | JGI IMG/M metagenome (GOLD analysis project Ga0136643, IMG submission 96883) | Labiotermes labralis P1 segment gut microbial communities from Petit-Saut dam, French Guiana - Lab288 P1 (version 3) (version 3) | ecosystem: Host-associated > Arthropoda: Insects >...
TGACCGTGCATCTCAGTATAATCTCAGTAATTAACCAACTTAATGCACAAATTCTTGTTTTATAATAAGTTTATTATATGCCTGTACATGTTTCGAGCACTGTTGTGCTCATCATCAGGAGGTTAAAATTGTATTATACAGCATCCAGTATCATAACACCTGTAGGTGGCCGTCCGGTGCACGGGATGGCCACCTACAGGTGTGATGATACCAGATGCTGTATAATACAATTTTGACCTCCTGATGATGAGCACAATAGTGCTCGAAACATGTAGAGGCATAAAGTAAACTTATTACAAAACAAGATTTTGTGCACTAAGTTGGTTAATTACTAAGATTGTCCAGCAAATGTTAAGGTGGTCTTTCAGACTTCTGTGCGGACACGTGTTGTACAACATAGTGGGAATCGTAGCGCAAAAACAAAAAATTAAGACGGAAGAAACAAAGACTTTCAGGTTCTCTTTTTCTATTCTTTGTGCTCTCTGAATATAAGCAAGAGTAATCCCGGAGTTTTAAATCCTCGTGTACTACCACCAACACATGTACAATACCGACGATGCGATAGTTAGTGCTATCTATTGAGTACTCTAGGTACTACACCCAAACGACGGTTGCTGTTCGTTGTGCGCCCTATCGGAAACGGATGGAGTTGGTGACCGGTGTTGGCAGCTCTGTCAATAAATTGAGTGACTATCGTGATCGAAACATTATATTTTGCACTCACGGTCACTGGAGGTTGCAAAAATTGGCATTTTAGACCATACGGACCTATCAGCTTTTTCAATCTGTACAGACTGAATCTACGGGTTTTGCAAACCACGAATTATTGTCAAATTCGCTTTCAATTTTCATACAAATCTTTACGCAAATTTGTACGAATATATTTCATTTCTAACAACTTCACATGATGACATATTTACACTTCTGCATGCATTTCGGGCATAATTCACCAAATATTTTTCGCTTTTGGAACGAAAGTTGTAATGGAGAATGAAACGCGCCTTTTGTGATAGCAATCTTTACCTGTAAGAATTACAGTTTTCCAAGTATGATCACTTACTTCCATCTAGTATCGAGGTTAAGAATAAGTGGTCCTATACTTCCACCGCCAAATACGTATGCCTCTAGGGCGCTTAAATCTCAAATACGAAACGTTTACAGAATTTTTAAAGTAATATTTCTATCTAAAAACTGGTAAAGCAATTTTAGACTTTAGATCGGGGTTGAACAGAAGTTTCAAATACCTAGGTAAAGGTAAAGCAGTCCCATTACAGGCCTGGACGGGCCCAGAAGGTTCCAGGAAGTTAAGGTTCCCAGATTTCGCGACAAAGGCGCAGGATGGTGGTAGGTTGTCAGCCTTACGCACCGGCAGCCTTGACCCCCAGGAAATTCTCCTGTACTCATTTCTGTTAGAGGCTGAGTCGATCCCAGGGCCATAGTGCGATCAGAAGGATTTTATGTCAATGAAAAATCCACTGACACCAGCTGGGGTCGAACCTTCCGAATTGTAGCACAGCACCTTAACCACTGTGCTACCGCGGTCCCCTCATATACCTAGGAGGCACCCTAAATTTTCAGTCGCCGTGAGGATGACGTGAAAAAGTATCCATATTGTGGACCCACAAGCCTTAGGCGCCATCATACAAAATGTATTCGCCACTGCGACTTGTCGCCCAGAATTTCTGCACACGTTTAATAGATGATGAGATAAATGTAGGTGTTTTATTTAACCCTTGAAAGCTCCGTGGTCAGTACATGTACCACCAGGTTTAACTTTCAGAATTTATACTTCTGTCCGCACTGTATATTGAAGTGTTGTGATGGTTCGCAGAGAAACAGTAATTATTTCCCCTGTGTTATGTTACTGAATGGTTTTTAGAACCCAGACACAGCGTGTCCACTGAGTGGTAGGAACTGTATCTTTAAACAGATTTTGTTTTATAATATTATTTGGAGGGGTACTAACCTTACGGACACGCCATATCTCTATCTGTTCAGGGAATATATTGTGGGCGGAGACGGCTTGTATGTACAAAAGTGGGGAAAACTTATGATTGATTTGCTGTGTGTGTGTTTTATGTCTATATAATTTTCGTGTATGCATGTATTTTTTATGTGCTTACACAGGTGGTAGCATTGTTTTCGAAACTACAGCATGTAAGGGCTGCAGATGTGAATAAATTCTCTGTTTTAAAGGAGAAAGAAACGAAGTAGATAAAGGTAAGAAAGAAGTAGATAACGGTAAGAGCGAAGTAGATGAAGGGAAGAGCGAAGTAAATGAAGGGAAGAGCGAAGTAGATGAAGGGGAGAGCGAAGTAGATGAAGGTAAGAGCGAAGTAGATGAAGGGAAGAGCGAAGTAGTTGAAGGTAAGTGCGAAGTAGATGAAGGTAAGGAAAGGATAAGTGAAAGAAAGGAAGGGACGGAAGTCACGAAATAAATTATTCGTTGCTGGATTTTGATGGAATTTTTTCACTTGTTACAAATATATTTTTAGACCGTCTCATAGCCAGATTATCAAATATAAATAAAACTTCATTCTGGATACTTTTTGGTTTTACACATTTCCATCATTTAAAAAATTATTCACGTTGCTGAAGACTTTTGTTTTCTTCCTGTCTAAAATCGAAGTACAGATTGGATTCTGAGGGCAGATGTAGAAATTTGCATCGAAACGTCTTCAGTTTGTATCATGTCTGTCTACATTTTCAATACCTACAAGGTTCAAAACAAATACATCTTGCCTCTAAACCGTTTTCTGTTTAACAGACTTTGTACAGATCGATGATGAATACAAGAAATGTCGGCTGTCTTCGCGATTGATTGCATTGTGACTGTCAGAATGTGGAGAGAATTGTAAAGTTATTTGTTCAACTCTTATTCATTTGAAAGCAAAACTAGACGCGTCACAACTGTTATGGGGGTGACAAAACATATCTACAGCCAGAAGGGTGTTAGTAGGAGAACTTTGCGAAGCCAGAACCCCTTCCTAACTCCTTCCCTCCGGTTAATATACTGCACTTATTCATGAAGAGAAAAATTCCGTTCACAGCTATCATTAATTTTAAAATGAGACTGACTGACTGACTTAGAGCTGCTATGTTCTGCCGACGTGTGCCTTCGACAGAGGCGTGTTTGTAACATGTGTTACAGGCTAATACCTTATTGAGAAGGGTGCTCGCCATAATGGCCCTCTGATCGGAGCTGCTTACAATCTCACTTATTTATTTATTTATTTATATATTTGAGTTAGCACAGTTGTTACAGGAACTAGGCTACAGGCTGGACGGTCCTTGCTTCGAATTCCGTTAGGAGTCAGGTTTTTTTCTTTTCCTACACGACCAGACCTGCTCTGTCTTCCTCCCAGCTTCCTATAAAATGTTTACCGGGGCCATTTCCCGGGATAGAACAACTGGGGTGTCAAGTAACCGCACCTGCATCCAGTGTCGAAGTTGAGAATGAGTGGGTCTTTATTTCTATTCTTCCACCAAACCTCCTTGGCGTGGATAGGGTTAGCTGTACTTTATCCGTTCATCTAACGGTGCTGTCAGTACCTGGAACTGTGCGACGTCGAATGGTTGTGAAAGGGTCAAAATATCTTGAGTGCTAGAAGAACCTCGGCTGGATGGCACGTGTTTCGGTGGAAGAGGTTCGAAACAAGGACCACTGGAATACAAGTCAGAATCGATAACACCTAACCTAACTTCCTCGTTTGCACTGTGTCTGTGGCGGTTGCATTGTGGGCATTTACAACAGTATTTCAGTGTCACAGTTACTGAGCTGCTTAGCAACAGAAGTACCGGGTTCAAATCGGAGCAGCCACAGGTATCATAAGTAGTGTCAGGTCCAGTCTGGCCTGGGTGACACCCAAATTCCTGTCCAATGTTTACCGGGAGTAAAGTGGCTTACGTTGCATGTCCAATGCCACTTGTTACCTATGTTGTAAACACAGGAGCTTTACCTCCGCACACCAATACTCCGTCACTTCTTGGCGCCTTTTCTCACCGGGACAACTTAAGTAGTTACCTTTTGCACAAGAACATACATGGTAATTACTATACTATAATTGGTTGTTTAAAGGAATTGTGTTAATTCAACAATAGGCGTTAATTGCTGGTATTTGACATTCAGAGGACCGTGCATCGTGATATATACTTATAAGAAAACCAACGAGTTGCGCTAATATCTGAAATTTGTTTTTGGAATAGAACTCTACATGTTTCAGACAGTTCCTCTGCCCATCATCAGGAGTCTAGCACTGTACACACAGCAATAGGTATATGTCATACAGGTTATGCTGACTGCTTGCTAGCAAGGATTTTCGTGTTTTACATCAGCCCCTCTAGCTCACTGCCAGCACGATATCTTTGCTCTTCAATGGTACTGGGTTCGAAGTCCAGCTGCTGCCCAGGACGGAAGTTCTTTAAACTCATAGTGCCTTAAATCCATTGACGAACGTACGGTTCACCGATGCCAACAGCACGTGCAGAAGTGAAAATCCATACATTTTACTGTGGCAGGCATTGAAGGGGTAAATTCGACCAGACAGCTTCCTTGTAGATAGCTTTCAGTTCATATTTCAGTAAAACTTTCAGGTTCGCTAGAAGATAACACTGCGAACTATTACGTATTAGACAGGGAATTGCTTGACCAGCCGAAAGACTACTAGTTCCTCAGGAAGACTTCGTCTCTTTTGAGTCAAAAGACGGAGCAAAAGCTCTTACGTAAATAATTCTTGAAGCAGTCTCGTGCATGGGAAAAACGTTTAGTGGTTTCATATTACCCGTTTATTGCATTCATAACTGAAGTTAATGCCTGCTAACAAACTAGAGATGCAGCTTTATGAACCATAATTTTTAAGCGCGTTTTCCTTTTCGACTTCCCCTTCCGTCCCCGTGTTTCATAAGCCCTTCCGTCTGCTAACGTCTAAATCCTTTATGCTTAGGGTTTGAATCTGCTTCGATTGTGACTATAGAATCAGGGCATCGATTCTAACGCAAGTTAAAAAGGGTTAATCTTGTAATGCGACATGTAATCAGCGAAACGTGTGCTCGGATTACAAGATTACTGTCACAGTGAACATGAAAAGGACCTTGCTGTCAAGCACGGCGTTTCTGAACACGGAAGGGGTGTCTTACTTTCACTCGTGCTGGTGTGCCTGCCTAATGTAAGGGAGACGAGTTATTTCTGATCCCACGTAGTTCGAGATATTTTGCGACACGTAAATAGTCTCTGGAGGCCCGTTTCCCCTCCCCGATGAGGGCAATCATGATAATTTGAATGAAAATGATGAAAACCGATTTAAAGGAGCACTTTGGTCCCAAGCTTATTTGACGGAGCTCAGAGAAAGGAAGCTGAGGGAAGGCAAATTTGTCCCTGTACTTTGTTACGAAACAAGTCATGAAGACTTACGGTGGAATGGACGTATTGCTTCAAGCTCCGGCCGCTTTATCCATCGGGAGAACGTGGTATTCATTGCTTAGGTGCCAGGGCTACTGTGGTCACTTCCTGAAACTTCGGGCATAATTTAAGTAAACAGACATTGGAGGCTTTCAAACGACTTTGTTAAGCAGTCTGTATGTGCATCCATAGTAAAGTCACGAATGTACTTTTTTCCATGTACTCCAAGTGGCCTCTTCACAGACAAGCCGGTTAAGTCAGTAAAGTTGTGCGTTTGCACGGCATGAAGACATGTGAGTAGTGGAGGTAGCCAAATAACTCCATGGAACAGCTTCATTCTTTAGAAGCTAATAGGTCCTCAGCTAGTTAAGAAATCCTCGCACTCTGTGGAACCCGGAGGTTCATTACCGCATTCAAAACAGCCGCCCTACCTCTTCCTATACTGAACCAAACCAATCCAGTCCATTTCTCATCTCACTTCTTGAAGATTCATTTTAATATTATTCTTCCATTTACGTCAGGTCTTCCAAGTGGGCTCTTTCTCTCAGGTTTCCCTACCAAAATCCTGTAAGCATCTCTCCTGTCTCTCATACTTGCTACATTCCCCGATCATGTCATTCTTCTTGAGTTTGTCACCCGAATAATATCGGGTGAGGAGTACAGATCATGAAGCTCCTCGTTATGTAGTCTTCTCCACTCCCCTATTACGTCTTCCTCAGCACCCTATTCTCGAATATCTTCAAGTGGTTATTCTTAGCGTGGGCGCTGCGTGGAGCTAAATGATTAACTTCACGCCCCGGCCGAATTACCTTCACGGAAAGACCTATTTCCACCCTCCCACACTTTACAGATTTACACGAATATCGACATGTTGGGTTTATGGCAACAGCAGATAATTTTAAGCCACTTTTATTCACAATATAGACCGGCGTATATTACGTCATCAGTGTACATTTTCTTGTATCCCAAAAACCATGTAATAATATGTGATGAAGTCTAATATAGGAGATTTTCAGGTTTATTTATATATATATATATGTATATATATATTTAAATAAGTAAACTCTTTTTTACTTCCCGGGGGACTTCGATGGCACAGTGGTTAAGGTGCTGTGCTACAAATCGGAAGGTCGCTGGTTCGATCCCAGCTAATGTCATTGGAATTTTTCATTGACATAAAATCCTTCCGATCGACTCAACCTCTAACAGAAATGAGTACCAGGAGCATTTCCTTGGGGTGAAGGAGGCCGGTGCGTAAGGCTGACAACTTTACCACCATCCTGTGCCGTTGTCACGAAATCTGGGGACCTTAACTTCCTGGAACCCTCTGGGCCACTCCAGGCCCGTAACGGGACTGCTTTACCTTTACCACTTCCTGCCGCTCCTACGTTGCGCCTGTCGACAACCATGCGAATGCTCTACATTGCCACGACAAGGATCCACAATAACAATAATTGTCAGATAAAATAATTATGTACGCTACCGTACCTTACCGTACTCCAATGGTTTACACTGCAACATTTTCGGCATTGTGTGATTTTTAAAATATTTTCTAGCCCTTCGTGCACCCCGAACACCCCCGTTGTAGTCACACCGTAACTTAGGTGTACTGCTTTCATTGAAGAAGTTCGAACGTCGGCGAAGCTAAAGTCTCCTCGGGTCTGCTTGTTCCTATGACTCCTACTCACCGTCAAAGTTAACTTATCTCTGGTCAAAACAGAATCGACAAAAGGGATTAAATTACAATGAAAAGGCAACTTACCCCTGGTCACATATAATGAAATGACACATTAATAAAAAGCAGGCTGAGCGGAAAAATTGGAACTGTAAAAAAAAAAAGCAATTCTACTGTCATTGACAGATTTCTAATCGCATGAATATAAGACCCGAATGGATTCCTGCAAAAGCATCAGAAAGGTGTTGAAGCCTGTTCTAATTTGTGCAACGAACTTTTTTTGTATCATGTGTGATAATCCTGGAACAAGAGTTATTTTCCACTTGAAGAAAATGAAGGGGACCTCGAAAAGGACCCCTGCAGTCAGGAATAAGAGGTAGAGATCTTGGTAAATCCCCAAACACGTCCTCCCTTTTCGGAGTTGTCCCTTCCTCTTCGTTAGATTGTATCCAAGTACAAAAACGCTTCCAATTTTTTAGTATGAACGAACTGTAATTCTCTTTCAAGGGAAACAGGTTTGACAAAAGATGATCCATGTTTTCTGTAGAAGTAAAAAAAAAAGTTTTAGAGGTATATCGATACGTGTATCAAATAACGTGAAATTCTCTCTTAAAAAGCGGGTTCCTTTCACAGAACCCTGAACCCAGTGCCCACTTAAGGATTACAGGTGGTGAATCTCCTAAACATTTTCTAGCCATTACTAATACTTTTTGTTGTTCGCCGAACAGAAATTAAAATTCATGAGTATTTTAACTCAAATCATTCGTGAAAAAGCTGGGTAAAGGAGCAAAGAATGAAAGGCACTGTACAGTACCTACTAATTGACCACCACTTTGTAACACATCCAGTCCTGTGGGAGACATGTGTGCCCTGTAGGATTGAAAAATTACGTATTCTGTGTACGACCAACGTATGGGAGTCGAAATTTAATGAAATCATTTCAGCGTTAAGTATGACACGAAGGGTTACAATTTTTATTAACGGCGTTTCTAGCACCTTTTGGTTAACTACATCAATTAATGGGGACCGCGTTGGCACAGTGGTTAAGGTGCTGTGCTACAAATCGGAAGGTCGCTAGTTCGATCACAGCTGGTGTCATTAGAATTTTTCATTGACATAAAATCTTTCCGATCGACTCAGCCTCTAACAGAAATGAGTACCAGGAGCATTTCTGGGGGTAAAGGTGGCCGGTGCGTAAGGCTGACAACCCTACCACCCTCTTGTGCCGTTGTCATGAAATCTGGGAAACTTAAATTCCTGGAACCCTCTGCGCCTGTCCAGGCCTGTAACGGGACTGCTTTACCTTTACAACAATTAATAGCACAACAGTGATTTCGCTTAAATAAAAGTTATAAGTTTGCTACAATAATGAAGACAATTTTTGGGAAATTTCAGTGAATACAAATATGTGCCTATTTGCCCAAAAATAACAACTTAATTTTTTGGGGGCGTTGGTTTGTCCCTCTGAACTTTCAGTGAGTAAGCCAAAATCATATTATTTTAAGAGTATAAATTTATTACATTATTAGAAACAATACATTTTTTAGTGTTTATGAGCCATGATTAATGCTTATTATGTAATGAATTTAAGTCAGAGAGTATCATTTATAATTTGCACAGCTGCAATTTAAGACAAATTTGACGTTCAGGTGACCGTGCGTCGTGATAAATTCTTGTAAAGAAACCAACTAATTGCACTAACGTCTCAAATTTATTTTTGGAATTAAACTCTACATGTTTCGGAAAGTTCCTCTGTCAATCAGGACAGCAGCGAGCATGATCAGGACGGAAGTGGTTCCGTTCTGATCCTGCTCGCAAACTGTCAACAAACCTGTACGGCATATACCATTGCTGTGTGTACAGTGAAAAACTCCTGATGATGGGCAGAGGGACTGTCCGAAGCATGCAGAGTTTTATTCCAAAAATAAATTTGAGAAATTAGTACATCTAGCTGGTTTTATTATAAGAATTTTAAACAAATTCGACATTCTACATTGCCCTAAAACTTCATTAGGCCTACTTCGTATTGAGATGTTCATATGACGTGGCACTACTGCAATGTGATAGTGCTTGTTGTTTTGTGTGTTCATGAAAGTTGGTATCTTATAGTGAGGTGAGAATAAAGAGGTGGCTCTGAGGAAGATATTTGTACCTAGGGGGAGAAAATAACAGGAATCTGGACAAAACTACATATACATTAGCTTCATTATTATTATTATTATTATTATTATTATTATCAGCATCATCATCTCCTTTATGCAGGGTATTTATACACATATTCCTGAGACAAACTATGTCCCTAGGGAATAAAGTGTTGCAGCTATTCTCTGCTTATATCGTAAGTTTCAGTGTTGAATCTATTGTACTTTACATTAGTACTTTCCTAAGTATGTGTGCAGTGCCCAGTATGGCTGTTTTCTGTAGTTCCTTGACTTCATGTTTTCCTGGTATGTTGCTCACGTATTTTCTAAACAACTTTGAAATAGTCCCAGTCGCCCCTATTATTACTGGTATCACCTTTGTTTTTACATTCCACATGCGCTGTGTTTCTATTTAAGGTCTTTATATTTTAGAATCTTCTCAGCTTCCTTTTATAATCACATTTCTGTCTCCTGATTTTGCAACGTCTATTAACATACATGTTCCCTTTTCATTATCACGGATTATAATGTCTGGTTTGTTGTTGAAGATAGTTCTGTCAGTCCACGATATGGTTACCTTACCTCCATGACTTGTTTCTACTTTATTATTATTATTATTATTCCTTATCACCATTATGCAGGCTATTTACAATTGTATATCTGGAGTAAAGCATGTCTCTACGGTATATGGTGTTGCAGCTATCCTATAGTTACAGTTTGTGCTACATGTAATGTTATTGCCAAGCTTATGTACCTTTACACTATTACTTTGCTGCATTATATGTGCAGTGCACAATATGGCTTTTTTTTCAGTAGTTCCCTGATTTCGTCCTTTTCCGGTACGTTGCTCAGGTATTGTCTTAGTGATTTGAGATGGTTCCAGTTGCTCCAATTATTACCGTTATCATATTATTATTATTATATGGCCTTTTCAGCCTTTTTATTGGGCCATGTCCTCTCCGATTCCGGGTTTTCGAGACAACAGTGTTATTACGTGAAACATCCCCATGCCCAGGCCCCAAATGCTAGGCCAGGCTATCTCTGTTTGTCAAACAGCTAACCTGTCCGGTATTGGTGACCCTGTCAGCATCTAGGCTGACTCCGGCGTCTCTCGCAAAACAGTTCTTGGGGTGGTCAAGTCAAGGAGGATGAGGTTGGCGGGAATTGGGGAACACATGGGAGAGAAAAGAAATTCACATATATTTGTGGTAGGAAAACCTGAAAGAAACGCGATTTTGGAAGATTTAGGCTCAAATATAATTTCTTCATTATGCAGTTGTGTCCAGCTTTTTGCAACTTTATCTCCTCCGAAGTTGTATATCCAGCACTGTCCACTATTTAGCCAATCATGATTGATGGAGAAGTGCTGTGCAGTTTAGTTGGCAGCCGGTAAGCTGGACAGAGGCCATCTCTGCCATCAGCAGAACACGCTGTTTAGTTGTCCGTTCACCACAGCTAACCGCTGGACAATTACCTGAGCCAAATATACAATAATAATAATTTCCCGTCATTCCTCAAGGGAACATAGGGCCCTCACAAAGTTTCGCCATCTGACACGATTACTGGCGAGTACTTTGACTTCTTTCCATGTTTTGTCTTGGTGTCTAATCTCTTCGAAGATTGTTCTGCGCCATGTTGTTCGGGGTCTGCCACGGGATCTGTTTCCTGAGGATTCCACTCTAAGGCTGCTTTTGCTATGTCACCTGGTGGTCGGCGAAGTGTGTGGCCCAGCCACCCGCACTTCCTCTGCCGAATTTCTAGTTCGATTGGCTTTTGCTTAGCTCTCGCCCACAGTTCTTGATTTGATATCTGGACCGGCCAGAATATTTTCATTACTCTGCGGATGCATCTATTGACGAGAACTTGGAGTTGATGTATGATGGTTTTAGTAAGCTTCCAGGTTTCACAGCCGTAAAGCAGGACGGTCTTTACGTTTGTATTTGTCTACAAATTTACAGTTCTTTCAAATCTATTTTAATTTTATTTTCCCAATGACGCCCAGGCCTCTTAAGTTGTCTATGCACTTAAGATTTACCTACTAAAATTTCGTATACATTCTCACCTCCCTATTCACGTCATCACCATTGCTTTGACCATCCTAATAATAATAATAATAATAATAATAATTGCTGAATTACGCCATCATTATTTCCTCTGTCTTTGATTCACATTGCTTGAAAGTCAACGTTTTATCCCTTTGATATGTTCTGTGTTTTCTGCGTTAATTAGATGCATAAAATTAACGATTTTCAACTGTGGAGTGGTCTCGACACACTGTATTTTTATTCTTGTTCTTACCACCCTGAAGATGTCACGTGAGTGGCCGAAACATGTCGGTGGTCATTATGTAATAAAATTACATTCATAAATCCAAGTGCTCTTATAATAAAAGCCAACGAGATGCGCGATTTCTCCAATTGTTTTGGTAAAGAACTCTACATGTTTCGGACAGATCTACTGTCCATCATCAGGAGTCTCAACACTGTATACACAGCAACTGGTGTTTGCCATGCTAGTTATGTTGCCTGGCTGCTAGCGAGGTCAGGATGGAACTCAATATTAAGACTCCTGATGATGGACAGTAAGTCTGTCCGAAACATGTAGAGTTCTTTACCAAAATAAATTTCAGAAATAGTGCATCTGGTTGGCTTTTATTATAAGAATATATCACGATGCACGGTCCTATGAATGTCAAAATCCAAAAGCATTTGTTGGTCTTGTTTATTAAATTTTCAGCTAAATTTATTATTTCGAATATCAAATCCGAAATATTTACACAAATTCGCTTTGCGTCTACTCTTATATGACAACGAACAGAAATTAGATGTACAGTAGTGTACAAAAGTATAATTGAAGAACCTGTATTCAAGAATTTAATAGGGGAGGGTAGGTGTTTCAACATTGGGGTGCGAATCTTGACAAGGCACGTGTATTCACTACTAATTGCCATAACCAACCACAGAACGTGTGGCCCATACGTATTGTTAACCCTATCACGATCATTTTAATGTGCGACTGTACACGTGACGCGGCACGTGTACGGTTCACGCTTCTCGCTTTTTAAAACATGATCAATCAAACTGTCACGCGACTAGATTAAAAGAGAACAATTACAGGAGCACGATGAGTGGACAGTGTCGCAGTGTCCGGATATCACGGGGCACTTGAGTGGATTTTGTGTTGGTTCGGTCTAGCAGCACTACATTGTACCAGTAATACAGGGCGAATATTTAATTTAAAGCGTAACGCCGCCTCCGCCGCCATACGGGAATATGATGCTTGCGAGTTGTGTGAGCTGCAAGACTCCCGTACACATTGGCACCAGGTAGTAACATAATTCTTGCAATTTTGTTGAGAGTCGTTTGAAAATTTGTTAATACCGCGAAAGACCTTTAAACTGCCGGCTGGAATAGCGTCGGAGGTAAAGGATTTCTCGTTTGGCGGATTTTTTATCTGCCCTCAAAAACGGCAGTTTATATTCTTCTATTTGCTATTGATGGACATTTTCATGAAGACATGTATATGAGCATTCATTAGGCTTATAATCCGATAAACATAGATAAATCTTACACGTTTTTATAAATTGCACACAGAAAATTCACACAATCCAGTGCTGCGAGTAGTTTAAAAAGTATATTTGGCGACTCAGAAGAACGAATTCGACATTGGCAGTGGTTTTGCAGGAGGAAGATCTTTGGTAGTTCAGTTAAAATACGTCGGGCTGAGGTGCAGTTGTGTATCGTACGTGCGAGTTAGTGCTGTTCAAGTCGTTCTCGTGAGTAGAGCATTATAGTAACATGCATTGCAAGTTGTGCAGTAGGTGGTTACACGTCGCAACATGATGCAATTGCAAGTCCCCGACTTCACGAATATCGGCGCTGGTCATGATAATGCAGTACGTTTGTAAGTAAGTTTCTAAGTTTGGGATACGTTCCGCCACTGCACGGTAGATATTTTGATACCACTCCACTGCATCCCAATTTTCCTACATGCATCGCGATCTGTATCTTCATGTATGGGGCTGTTCAGGAAATTCCGCATAGCTTACCAATAATTGTCAGCCCACAGCCCGACACTAGAGCCTATCCTGAGCCAAATTAATGCACCCCATTCATTCATACGGTACGCGGTGGTTGAGACACTGTGCTACGAGCCGGGAGGTCGCGGGTTCTATTCCCGATGTGGAAATCGGAATTTTTCATTGACATATCCTTTCGGCCGCACTATGGCCCTGGGGTCGCTCAGCCTGTACCAGAAATCAGTAACAGGAATATTTTCTCGGGTGTAAAAGCTGCCACCTCGCAGGGCTGACAACCTTACCACTTTCTTATGCGGATTGTCCACAAATCTGGTAGCCTCAACCTCCTGGAAATCTTTGGGCATGTAATAGGCCTGTACAGGAATTGCTGTCCGTTTTGCCTTTCATTTATGTCATGCTTTAATTAAGATCCGTGGGCCGGGTAGCTCAGTCGGTATAGCGACTGACTACGGGCTAGATGGTCCGGGATCGAATCCCGGTGCAGACGAGATTTTCCGCCCGTCCAGACCGGCCCTGGGGCCCACCCAGCCTCCTGTACAATGGGTAACGGGTCTTTCCTGGGAGTAAAGTGCGGCCGGGGCGTGCTGCTGACCACTCACCCCCTTCTAGTGCCGCGGTCTCTACCCACCACTGGGCCACACCGGACTTCTAACGGGATCACTTTTTTAAATTAAGATTCACTTGTATTCAATAAATAATCCATTCTGCTCTCGTGCCGATGACGGTGGCCATGCACACACCGCTGAGACACACATACTGTGGGTTCGATTTCTACTCTTTGTATTGCAGCATGCCTCCGTTTGTTTGCATCTGCTATCCTGCATGCTTTGCTACCTCCCATTCGAAGAACTCACGGAAATGTCTAAAGACAGGATTGGAAACCCGCACACGGAAGGGGTTTTACTAGCACACAAAATAACAGTAAGAAGATAAGGTCCTTACAACCCCCCCCCCAAATTCGTCTCTTATCTACATGTTTCTCAGCTACAATTTTTCACACATTTCTAATCCTGCCCCATGTGAGTCACATGTGTCCCCTGTGTTGTCCTCCTGGTGTTGGTCATTCTAATAGTATGGATTTATGCCTTCAAACTGTAACGATCCTTCTTATGTAGTTTTCTCCGTCGTTACAGTAGTGTACAGACTACGTTGGCGTAACGACAGTCTACACTTGTTTTCGAGAGGGTTAGGGTTGTTTCCCGTCTGGAATATCCGCTATCATTTCTGAGGGTTTTGGTGATTGCACAGTCTCTTAAGGTAAATGCACAAAATTCAGTGCCAACTTGTTGCACTATACTATTTATTTTTGGTTAGTTCTCCATTGCAGTTATAAACAACTTGTGCCTGCTTGGCATTTGCGTATTTAACATTATACATTTTCCGTGTAACTATATTATATTCACAAAATTCGATACCAACTTGTTGCAGTGTAGGAGTAGTGCAGCCATTTGGTACTGAATTTCGTGTTAACAAATCGATATTGAATTTTGTGCAGCAAGTTGATATTGAATTTTATGCAACAAGCCGGTGTTGAATTGTGTGCAACAAGTTGGTATTGAACTTTGTGCTAACAAATCGATATTGAATTTTGTGCAACAAGTCGGTATTGAATTTTGTGAGTATAATATAGTTGCACGGAAAGTGGATAACGTTAAATTCTCTGAACCTACGTTCTGGATAGTGTGTACGGCGTGTTGTATCCAGATCCTTTAAATCATTCATCATCCATGTTGTTAAGCCCGAGATTGTGGAAGCGTCATAAAATGAACCAAAAAACGTAATGTGACATAAGGATTAAAGGCAACTGAGAAGGTAGAAGCAACGGGGAAAGGGGAGTGAGAGGCACTATATTTATTATTGGGAAAGTAAAAACATGCATACCCAGAAGGTTGCTAGGAAGTGCAAACTCGTCCCTCAATTAGAGACTAAGATCAAACTTAATTATTTTTAAAGATCATTTTCGAACCGCGCCGTAAACACTCTCCATCTCAATTACATCAAGACAGGCAATGTGCGTATAGGGAAACCTTAAGGAGCGTTCGTTCAACCATTATTGTAGTGTAAAAGCAATAAATATTGCATATTCTGGTGTGTGTATTTGTAGCCTTAGGTATATAGCATGCAATGCGCATGGGCCATATTGTCAACTGTGACTTTGGCCTATCCGGCTCTACAATATTTTTCCACACACACTCATAAACGGCACAATTTTTTTAGAAAAAAAAATTGTTGAAATAAAATGTGTTTTGGTCCTCTCTACAAATTTTGTCTGAAACATTTCTAATTCTAAGAAGAACTGAGGGATTTGTGATGAAAAATGTGTATCGGTCTTCACGTAAAGTAGCCGCTATTCTTGTCAGATTTTAATGAAATGTGAACTTTCGCGACAGATTTTCGAAAAATACTCCAATATAAACTTTCATAAAAATCCGTCCAGTGAGAGACTTGTTGTTCCATGAGGATGGACGAACAAACAGACAGATAAACATAACGACGTTAATAATCCCCTTTTGCAATTTTGCGAACGCCCCTAAAAACCAGTCAAATATTGCTGAATAGGGCAATACCTGCCGTTTTTTCTGGTATCCATACAAACTACGTGCACACTCTAGCGCCAGAGCATACAAGATCTGTACGTTGAACGTGGTGGTACATATAACAACCGCCCGATTTTTAACGGTTAATAATTATGGAACAAACTCGCTGCTACAACGTCTTTCTTGGAAAGCTGGTGATGTTACGTTTCACCAGTCAAAAATAATTTCCCAATCCTTTATGCCGGAACGCCGTGACGTAGTTGGTTCAGGCACTTCGTTACATGCCAGAAAGTCGCGGGTTCGACTCCCGATGTGGTCATTTTTATTTTTCTTTGACTTAATTCTTCTGACCCGCTACGGCACTGGGGTTATCTCTTGGAATGGTAAATACGGCCGGTTCTTAGGGCTTTTATTTCACTTTTATGGAAACACAGTATTCATTGCCACATTTGCAATGAGCGATACTCTGAATCATCATAACTCATTTCTCATACAGTAAAGTGTTCATGTTACAGGCCCGGTGTTGCCCAGAGGATGGGTAGAGTAATAGCTTTACTCTTCCATGACCGCGGCACTAGAAGGAGGTGAGTGGTCAGAAGCACGCCCAGGTCGCACTGTACCCCTGGGAAAGACCCGGTACCCATTGTACAGGAGGTTGTGTGGGGCCCAGGGCCGGGTTGGACGGGCGGATAATCTCGTCCACACCGGGATTCGATCCCGGACCGTCCAGCCAGTAGTCAGTCGCTATACCTACTGAGCTACCCGGCCCACAACCCATTTCTCATACCACATTAAATAAATAAATTAAGAATGAATACGTAAATATCTGCATGCCTAGAATTTATGTAAGAAGTTGGTGTATAATTATAAAGCAATTGTTGAATACCTAACATAACCGGCGTGCTGATAAGTCCTTAGCCCGACCAGGGAGGGAACAAGTTCGGAAGCATGTCAGGGACGCGCGCGATTTCAACAACATCGAGACGCTAGCTGTCATCAAGTTTTTTTCTTCTTACAAGGCAAGGCGCCGAAGGAAATTCACGCCATTCTGGCAGAAACATTAGTTTGTTTCCTTCCTGGTCGGGATAAAGACTTATCAGCACCCCTGTATTCACGAAACAGTGCAAGTCTGTGCTTTGTCATATACTTGAATGCGGACGGCTGCCTCTCAAAGGATGATACAGTTATCGACACAGGAACCCCTGTGCTAAATCCCCGCAATGGATGTATTCTGTTAGAGATAGTACTTTAGTCATTTTCAATAGGAAACAATGAGGGACTTCACTTTTTTCGTGGCCGTTCATGGTGCTTATAATGGCAGCATGCCCATTTAAAAGCCCATCCCTTGGGTCAACCAAATTGTTCCAGCGTTTGAGAGCGCAAGAAGTACTTTACTCATGAAAGTTGGTTGGCCTGCATGCAGCATACAGCTTGAAGTGCTGTCAGGATTGAAAGTAGAATTCCCTATTTACCGGGGTAAAGGTAAAATTTATTAACCCCAAAGAAGGCAGCTTACCAGCGCCATTTCTTCCACAACAGATCTCACAGAAATTGTTTAGAGGCCAGCAGCTAACCAACCGTCTTATCAATAGCACTGCTTTCTTTGAAAATTATAATTAATCTTTAGGATTACAGCAAGTAAGGTACATAATGGTCATATTGTCCATAAAATGATAGTGTATATACTTGAAAATATTGCAAGAGTCGTAGGAGTATACCCACTAGACTTAGGACACGGAAGCTTTTAGCGATGTATGCGCTGTATTTACTTCACCACATTTTTGAAGGAATGATAGAGGTGAGGATGGAAGTGACGGGAGGACGAGGAAGAAGACGTAAGCAGCTACTATACGATTAAGTAAAAGAGAGGCTATTGTAAATTTAAATAGTAAGCAGTACGAGTAGATCACACTGTGTTGAGGACTTGCTGTGGGGAAGGATGTGGACCTGTCGTAAGATAGACTACAGAATGAAGTGAATTTACTGTGAAACTGCGGTTGACCACCATTTTCCTTATCTGTGGATTGGGCGTCGAGGATCAATGGAATGGCCTCCTCGAATTCCCGATATTAGTGGGTGTGATTTCGTTTTATGTGGCCTGGCCAAAGTGGAAGTCTGCCTACCGAAATTAAGAAAACTTGATTAACTTGAACAATAAATTCGAAATATTTTGCCTCCGTACGTCTCGTATACTTAAGGAAAAATTTTCAGTGTGTGTCTTCCAGGTTGCAGACGTGTGTGCAACATGATGGGTCCTAATGGCACTGTATGGGCTTTAGAGCTGTGCAAGATTAGTAGCAATATAACAATCCATTTCGGAAATACATCCTTTTAATGTTTTATATTTGATTTGCAATTGCCCTGTATTTTGCATGTTTAAAGATTCAATTCCTACTCCACAGAGAGCACAGTTCGTTTTCCTTATAAAATTCAACCAGTTGTCCTTATAATAAAAACCAACGAGATGCACAGTTTCTCAAATTTATTTGATAACGTACTCTACATGTTTCGGACAGGTCCACTGCCCAGCATCAGGAGTATCTCAACACTGTATACGTGCAATAGGTATTTGTCACGCTAGTTCTGTTGACCTTTTGTCTTCCAGGTTGCTATCAAAAAATTTAAATATCAAGATTATATATCTTGATAATTTTGCCTGTTGTTTTGTATGGGTACGAAACTTGGTCGTTGACATTGCGGGAGGAAAGGAAGCTGAGGGTGTTTTTGAGAACATGGTGTTGAGGAGAATATTTGGACCTAGGCGGGACGAGGTAACGGGGGAATGGAGGAGACTGCTTAACGTGGAGCTAA
>Ga0136643_10004967_pt1 | contig 18599 bp, 10 predicted proteins | sample TergutLab28metaG_FD_96883 | JGI IMG/M metagenome (GOLD analysis project Ga0136643, IMG submission 96883) | Labiotermes labralis P1 segment gut microbial communities from Petit-Saut dam, French Guiana - Lab288 P1 (version 3) (version 3) | ecosystem: Host-associated > Arthropoda: Insects >...
GTCTCTTGGCACCACTCGACTCTGCTTCAGACCCACTTCATTGTTAACTTCCAAGCCCATGTTTTTGCCTAGAGACACAATATCATCGATAACAGCAGAATCTTCGTTGTCAAAGCCCAAAAGTGTTCGTAACTCGAGACATAGTACGTCATCCGAGACGCTTTGTGTTCGGAAAATTTTTTCGTAAACCGAATTGTTCATGATCCGTGGCGTTCGTGAACCGAGGTTTGACTGCACAGTATTCTTAACAGAACTGATTTTTATTTACACGAAAACGAACGTGATGATTTCTGAGTATCAGTACTCGCATGCATTTGCGATCTAGTGGGAAACTACTTTTGATGACAGCACATCCCGTCTTGTTTTTTTTCTTTTGGGTAAGTTACGTTCTTTTACGTCAGGGCGACTGTTGGAGCAATTATTGACCCGTTCGTCGAGGAACTGTAACGTGTTGCCATGGTATATCTCGGAAGGACCGTCCCCGAAAATTTTGATTCAGGACTCTTATCACTGGCCATTCGTCACTGGATATTTGCGTGCACTTTACAATATTTTGGTCGGAATGCCTAAATGAAACTGGCACTTTAGGTAGGAGGATAGTGTGTAAACGGCTGTTACAGAAATAGAGTTAAGGTGCGGGTCTGCCTGTATTCAGAGGCTAGGATAAAGTCCGACAGTAGGCCTGTGCAAGGACGACCATGCCTATGGAACTATTTCGAAACAGAGTTTTATTCAGATTATGGTCGTACGGGTTATCACACTTCTAGTCTGCCGGCTTTTCGGAGCAACATGTCTTCGGGGTCGGAGTTGTGTGAGGATGCAGTTAGGTTACATAGGCCTGTAGCAATGATGATGCTCAGTCGGACCCACCTGGGAGAAGATACAGAGTCCCGCCCGGGCTAATAGTAAAGGTGACTGGGGGATTGAGAAACCCAGAAATGAAAACGACACTTCGGACTTTACTTTTAAAAAGTCCTTTGGACCGCATTTCTTGCATAACTTGTAATGTTTAGCGTTCTAGTGTTGACGATTCCAGTTATAAAAATAATGACAGTCCATGTATGTGGCAGTAATATTTGAACTGAAGGTAGTCACTTATTCACAAGAATGCAGCGGGGGGAGGGGGGGGGGTGGTGGTGGTGGGCGGTGTGAAGGAACCTTTCTCTTATCTACAAACGTGCTTGTCTTTGTGAAGAACATTGATTTCTTGGAGATTTAAATACAATTGTACATCCCGTAGTCACTATTGTATGTGCCACGCCATAAAAGGAACAAAAATTTTATTCTTGTAGTAAGTTTTTTCCATCTACTGTACTGTTTTACAGTTGAAGAGGTCATTAACTGACTCCTTGGAGCACAGGCCTTATGAAGAAGCGGATAGTGCCTTGTGCCCTACTTAATGAAGTCCTTTGTTACATTTTAAGCAGCCCGAAGGTTCGTTACTGTGTTCATTAGAGTCCGTCAGTGGTCCCTATATTAAGCTTAATGAAACCAGTCCACTCCCTCTGATTGGTCATTTCGTTTAAAAACTATGACCGGCCAGTCAGTCGGCCTGAATGTAAATGTAGTGTCATAGTTCGTATTTTTGTAACGAAGTAGAATGTCATGATTTATGGGTCGAACCGAATTGACGGAACTAGTATCCGACTCTTCCTCCAGAGTTGCTTCTTGCATACAGCTCAAGGCACTTCATCGTTTATTTTCCCATATAAATAACGCGCAGTTTTATGTTGTACAGCTGTTTACAAAACAGTCTAGACGGTGACGGAGTTTGTGCATTATCATTCTTTGTTCGAATACCGCGTCTCTATAGTTGCGACTCAGTGAATAGTAGTAGTACAGCGCAGCTATTGATCTGAAGGTTACGTTAGATGGGCTCACTTGGGCTCACGTCTGACAAAAAAAGGGAAGTAATTATTAGCAAAATCATTATGATGCAAATCCCAGTGCAGCCAAATTATTCTGTCAAGAGTACAAGGAGTATTTTTCACAGTCATACTGCTCGCCGCAGAGCGGGAGGCACCATCGGCCGCTATGCAGCCACGATCTTGTCCGCTCTGCGGCGAGCAGTTTGACTGTAAAAATACTTTCTACGTATTTGCTATCTTGGAAGCATTGATCACCATGCGGGGTTTGGGTGAGTTCGAACACAGGTCCTGTGCCTCCTCCCTCCACGCAAATTTATTTCCTATGGAGTTGGGGGCCCACAGGTCTCTAGGAGGTGTCATTTTTCACCTGTCCAGTCTTTTAGTCTGTTGCCCATCTGTGGATGTGACAGACGGTTGTTGGTAACGGGTTTTGTTTAAGTACATCTACTTAAATCTGCACGGGTAGCAACTACATCTCTTCATAATTTGTAGCCTTAAGAGAGTGTTATTGGGAAGATCAAGCTGAAGAGAATTAGATACGTGGGACATGAGGCACGCATGGAGGTGAGAATAGCGTGCAGAATTTCAGTCAAAAAACTGACAGGGAGGAGTCCACTTGGGAGCCGACGGCTTAGATGGGATGGCAATGCGAAGTGGGTTTAGGTTCGACGGCGCTTGGGAAGGTGGCAATGAATGTGAGTTCCCATACAAGACGGTATGTTTGTTTACCAGCTGCGCCACTGTAGGAAGGTCTCGAGTAGGACTTAAATAGACGAAGTATGTTGGCTGCTAGAACTCCAACAGATGACACTCCGTGAGGATCTTTGTTTCCTTTGTGTTGTGGTTATTCACTTCAGCAATCGCATCTGTACAGTTGGCGGACGTCTTCCATTTTCGAGCTACCGACGAACGGCAGACACTGTGTCATACAGAAATTAGCGTCCGCCGTGTACACAGAGAGTATAACAACAAATATTTATTTGTGCAGGCGGTGCGGCGTGAGGCATGCGGCTTGCTCTCGGCCCACTACAGGGTGGATTGCCACCCGCACATCAACTCCCTGCATGAGGTGCTCCTCGGAGAACGGTTCCTCTACCTCGTGTTCCCTCCGGCTCACGGAGACTTACATTCGCACGTGAGACTTAGGAAGAGGCTCCGAGAATCAGAGGCTCGAAGACTGTTTAGGCAGATCGCGGAGGCGGTCCGCGCCTGCCATGATCAAGGGATCGTCCTTCGTGATCTCAAGCTCAGGAAGTTCGTGTTCGCCGACCCTCACAGGTAAGTCCAAGATCTGCTGTGACGAAGACGACGTGGTGCAGTACAGGCACGTGTCGGAATTCTTTATTTTACTGTATGTGAACGTTCCTTATAACCCAGCGGTACAACTTATTGCTACCGCCCTGCCTTTATGTCAGTAGAGGACAAGTACAGTCCCAGTGCATGCCATGAAAACCTGTGTAGGAGTGGAGGTATAGCTCCTCTCATTAAACTCGGCATTAGATGGAAGACAGTGGTGAACTTCATACCCCCAACGCTTTATGCCCGGGGAAAGAGCTCCCAGTAGCCATTAAATACGTGAGTGGTTGGGCCTTAGAGGCAGTCCGCACACATTAATAGATAAATCTGTTGACCCTTTAGGGAACCGAAACCAGATTCTCGCATATCCAGCCCGTAGGCCAGTCTCCCTACCTACTACGCTATCCCGTCTCCCATCTTTTTTATACTATGCCCTGTAGTCTGATGGACGGTGTCGATTGGAATTTATTGACCCAAGATATGGTCGAGACGTGAGTTCGTTTAAACCTCGTGACCCGCCTTCCATATAACTGATCGAGACATAAGTTCTTTCACGAAGAAAACAATTATGTAAATTTAATATTGTAATGTTACAAAAATTTGTTGGGTTGTAAGGATTTTGCATAGATTCATGGGAGTCGCGTTGATTTCATAACTCTCCATATCCCTTCCTAGAGGTGGTGTTGATTGTCATGGAATATTAGGAAGTACTTTTCATAACTTTTTTTCACCGACAAGATTCGTCCCCCACTTTAAAGAGGTGGAAGCGTTAACATATATCGTGTGGAATGGGAAGATTACCGTTTGGGACGCGCAAACTGTCCGACTCATTACGCGAGTTGGACAATCCGGCCGTAGCCGTAGATAATTCGGTACAGCTTGCTGTAACGTCCCACAGGCCACATTTCTAGATATCATTGACTGGCGAAGCTTTAAAAAAGGGCAGAAATGTTGAGGAATGAAACTCGTAGTCGGTATAGCCACCCGCCACGGCCTGGACGGTGCAGTGATCGAATCCCGGTGGGAGGCGAGATTTTCCGCACATGTCCAGATCGGCCCTGGGACCCCCGTACCCCTATCTAGCGCCGAGGTTAAGGAACATGTAGAGCCATATTTCTACTCCCCCTGTGAGCCTTCATGACGTGTTCTAAGTTGAACTTTTCCCCGTGTGCCTTTCCTATAGGTGTCAGTTATACGCGCCACCCCAGTCCCTTAGGTTATACTCATTGCTCAACTTGTTAACTACTTTAGCTGTCTCCCACTTAAATATGTAACCTGCAGACTTGGACTAATCATCTCCTCCGGGTGCAGACCATTTAGGCATAAAAACCTCACTAATCTCAGTGCCATGATTCTCACTCTCCGTATAGTTCGCCCTTGAAAGTTTTAAGTGGTTCTGGCTGTGTCTAATTAACTGTACCATTTATTATAAAACTGGTTGAAGAACTTCTGATTGTTCCTCTGGCAAAGGTCTTGCAAGTCAGTGATGATGTATTGATCGGGCTAACAAAAGGAAGTTAGAATATGCTTCCACAGCGAAACACGACGCATTGGTTTAGCCGTAGGGACATCCGTTAAGGTTTATAACGGAGGGAAAAAGTAACCATGAAACGTTAGTATCGTTGGTAACCGAAGGTGTCATACATTCACGTAAAAGTGCCCGTAATGTTTGTCCGATTTACATTAAAATTAAAAAGTCGACAGATTTTAGTACAAATCCCGGGCATAGAATTTCTCGAAAATTCATGCGGACGGACAGAATGACGAGGCTGCTGGTCCCTCTTTGCAGTTACTTTGCCATTGCGCCTGCAAAACAAGTACATATCAGAGGGCCGTGAAGATGGTGATCATTTTCCAGTTCCGGAGGTCCAACCGCTGAGAGCCACCAGTCAAATGCACATCCTGGCAGCCCTGCCACGTGTGTTACTTCTATGAAGCAAGCTCACCTGTGTTGCAACTCCTGCCCGTTGTCGTTCAACCAAGGTCCCTTCCCCTCCTCCATGTTGCCTGCGTTCCTTTTCAATAAGCAATGACGAAATACCAATGCTGCTTATTCTCAGTGCCACCAAAATATTCTATCGCCAAGTCCAAGACTCCGCTGTCCCTTGTTTTATGACTGTGACAAGGCTAACTTCACAGTTTCACTAGCTGCGTGTGACTGTATTGTGACAGTATTACACGTGTTACGTCTTTGTAACTATATCTGCTGTTGCATTCATACTGTAATATGCCATCCTTCACTGTGGTTTTCTACCTATAGCACTAACATTTCCTACGGTGTAAAAAAATGTAAGTTTGCGTCATGACAGTTGTTAATAAGATAGGGTACCCGCTTATATCCGAAGTGTCTACGGCAGACGCCGTTACTATGATGTGTTCCCCGGTAAGTTCTATACCCACAGCAGCGCATTTGTTTTGATTGAGCGAATCGAGTCAGTCGACAGTGCGTCATCACTATTTGTAAAGTAACATATTACCAAATATATTTGATACATGTTGGGATCAGAACCCGCTTGTATCCACTATTCCGGCGTCATAATACTGACTTTTACAGCTATCGAATGTCACATCAGTTCGATCTTTTGTAACTGCGCCGCCCAAATCTCGGTGACTGGACAAAGGTTAATGGTGAAGCACTGGAAAACAGGTCGTTATATGAAAGACTGCCCTATGATATTATTCGCAAACACACTGATTTCATTTCTCGTTTTCGCGAAAATTACTGTCCTTATCAGAAAGCCAGGACTATGTAATTTAATTTAATTTGATACAGAAATAATGGAGACAGGATCTGTTCTTTTATATTCCTGAATCTTAATGTAGTGATGACGTGATGTCTAAGTGGGTAGTCCGTGGAAGCCGACTGTTTCTTTAGCTGCCGGAGTTAACATGCGGTTGGATGAGACAGGACGAACGTGAGTGAGCAATTAAGGACTTGGAAGGGACACATGTGGCCATCTGAATGCACTATGCCGACATTTATCTGGAAAACCGAAGGAAACCCGAAATCTGTATGTCAGGTCAAGTCGCTACATTCCTTTGCTCGGTGGGGTTAAAAACTGAGTTGTCGTACACAGTACTGTGTACGAATATGATCATTTTTATTGTTGTGCACACATACTGCAGTACAATACGGTTATATAGGCTGTGACAATGAAGAGAATGTTCTTATTCACCAGGTACTGTATATTCGCCGTTTGTCACCTTTAAAGTACATTTGTTGAAATAACATTACCGGTAGGGAAGTTTATCTGGGTTAGTTTAAACAACCGTGACATATAAAATTAAACAGTGTGCGAAAGTAGGTGACCCTGTACTGGCCCGCAACAGTGTGACTAGTAGCACAGAATGCACTGAGCAATGGTACTGACAGAAACACAGCACTCTCCGCGTTCGTCAGCAACCCATTAAGTTCCGGCTGACCCATTGCGCATCTCTGGACTACTTTCCACGAGCCACGCAACGCTCACCTGACCTTAATTTTACCGTAGGTTTCCACAGGTTCTAACGTATGCAGTGGAGCTGCATGAACACAGTGATGCGGTGCAAGAATCGTTAAGTGGCATTTCAAAACACGGGTAATAAAATTGGTTCAGGTAACTGAACTCGTTATTACCCATATTACGGTATCAATAAAGAATATTCGCGTTTATAAAGTGTATTAACATACACAGTAATTTAAACATGTCCTGACCATCGTTAAGGTAATATTTTAACTTCGTTTACAAAATTAAAAGTGGTCTCGGAAACCATAGTTATCGACTTTGCCTCTCAACGTTGCGGAGAAAGCGCACAGTGCACATGTATCGGAACTGCGCTTCATCGTGCAATTTACGTGGCATTTTCCCACCGCATGAACCGTACAAGGTGCTAATGCACAGTCACGTAGGCCTGGACATATGAATATGGAGTCGTGAATCATGAATAGTATAGACCTGCTAAACAGCAAGTAATACGAGTAAAATAAAACATGAAGGAGTTTACCTTAACCATGGTCGGTCACCTGGTCCTTATTTACAAGTGAGCAAAGTAAAGGTGACATTTATCCTTATGCTTCCGAGATGAACGGGGGAGTGTGGGTAGAGCTCTCGTTCTTATTGCAGCAGTGGATGTGAGTGGCGAATTCTGCACTTCAGCCGCTTTACGCGAGTTAACCATTGAATAGAGCTTGGGTGGGCGTAGGAACACGTTTCGACACGGTGCTGAAGACAGAATGTGTCCCCGCTAGGAGTCGAAACCCCATTCACCGGTCCTCCAGCCCGTAGCCTGTACTGACCGAAGTACGTAGGCTGTTAAAACCAGTGATGTTCGGAAATTAAGTCGGTGAGCTTCCGACTTCGTTTCAGAGGCGTTTCACTGTCAGTGGTCTGTGTGGGTTTCTGTCCAGTAGTAGGTACCGGGGGTCTCTGTGGACCTACAGCAGCTCACTTCCACCTGGTTCTTAGTTTAAGAATGTGTGTGGAGCAGTACCCGCACTCCGCCATCCGTTTTCACGGCAAGTTGCTTGCTTTAGCACAGATACAACTTCATTGAAATTAATGTTTCTCATATTCAAGAATGCGAATTCATGCTGCCTTCAGACCGACTACACTGCATCCCGACATAACGCCAAATTGTCATACGGGTGTTGAATGTAAACGTAACCGTTGTTTTGAACATGTTCAGCTTTTTCATTTAATCGGAGTACTCGGTATACCGACTAGGCTGCGGTCTAGACGACGGAGGAATCTTAGCTTTTTTCCTGGCAGTGACAAGAGAATCTCATTCAAAGGGTTTAAGCCGGCTCTTGGGCTCACCTCAGCCTCGTATAAATGCGTACCGACGGCACATACCCCGGCGGTGAAGGGTTTGAAGCGTGAAGCTGAGCTGCACTTCCGAGGTTAAGAACGAATGGGACTACACACTCCCATTTATTCCTCCGTGACACCTTTAACCTTTACCTCTGCCTACGTTTGGAACGAGAAATGATACAAGTAAGGGGTATGGAAAGGGCGTGGAAAGTCGCGACAGTATGAGTACACGGATTGAGATGAACTGTGAAAACGATAGGACAGCCGTCCTGTAGTGCAGGAATTTGAACACAGTACCGTCAGGATAAGATGTCGGATTCTAACCACGGCGATCATTACAATAATTGTGAATCGGGGGGAAGTGAAGGAAGGAAGGAAGGAAGGAAGGAAGGAAGAACTGTGAAGGATAACAGGAAGAAACTCCCCGCGCTACGAAATGTCGCATGTCCAGTTCATTTGCTGCACAAACAAAGTAACAAAAGTAATTAAATTTTATCTTTACTTCATAAACCATACCAGATTCCACTGCATTTAACTCTTGCGGCATTGTGTAATTGAAACAAGCAGTAAAGTAGGAATGCATCAGCGAGACCGGCGTAATTTATCATGCGAGAACACTTGGCAACCACGGTATAGGCAGCCTTGAATACAACGCACCCTGACATCATTCCGTAGTTTAAGTGCAGCCGTAATATTCCCCTCATACGCTGCAGTAGCCGAATATATGTCTTGTCTCGTTTCAGTTGGATGTGGTGCGGTGACTCGTAGGGTACCCGTTGTTGTATCTCTCACCTTTACCATTCTGTCTTACGAAGGCCCCAGACCAAACAACTAACCCCATGCTGCATAATGTGGTAGGAGCGATTTAGTCGTTTTGCATATCGAATTCCCTGCCGTCAGTTTCGCGAGCTGGATATAATTTCTTATCATTTGTTGACAGCTGATTGTAGTTTCTTTTTCACATCCCGTGGCTCTTCATTCCATATGTATACCTCATACCGCTGAAGATTCAGTGACGACACTCCTGTCCCGTGCACTGCCTGCTCGCATTCTTCTCCGGTGGGGAGATCTGGATACTGCTCTCTCAAACAAAATAGATCGTGGTATCCCTGGCTATAATATCCTTTAAAAATACACTGGTTACTTTATTACCACGTGCTTTATCATTGCGAATATCCACATATTGTCTGACGCCTGACTGTGAAGATGAACGCACTACTTTCCTTCGAAATGTCGGTAACTCTTCATTAAACGACATGGTGTAACATCCCAGAAGACTTCAATCTTGAGCCATACTCCCGGCAGAACTTCAAATCTCGCATGTATCTACTTGTGCCTGCGTTTTTGAAACAGACCGTTTTCCGCAACAACAGCAGGCCAACTAATACACTTCTTCGTAGGGCCGTGCTGTGGCTGAGGTGGTTGGTCACCAGCCTCACCGTAGAAGTCCGACCTCGATCCCAGGACAGTTCATGTGGGGTTTGTGATGGACAGAGTGTCACTGGGACAGGTTCTGAGAGTACTTCGGTTTCCCCTGTCATAATCATTGCACCAGTGATCCAGAACTATCTTGTCACCTACGCTATGTACTGTGTGCAATTTATAGCAGTGTTAAAATAACATACGTTTTTATAATGAAGGCGCAGTGTGCTTCCTGTGAGTGATATAAATCTTACGGATGGTCTTCTTACGAAAGTAATGTATGTTTTTGCAGTCGGGAGCAGGCTGACATATACAGCTTCAGTTTTACAATATTATCCTCACAGTTTTTAAATCCTATTGGCCATAATTGATGCACGAAATTCGCCCGCCCTGGGCTTTTTCATATTCATTTTACTGCTGCTGCTGTTACTATTATTGTTACTAACTACTGTCGCCACCACTACGGCCACCACCACCACCACCACCACCACACTTGGAGAAAAGTGGCAAAGAGTGGAACTGCAATTGCCAGATCGTGGTGTTACGTCATGCAATAACCCCACAGAATGGATGTTTTTATGACGTCTGCGTCAGGGTCATAATCCGCCTTACGTACATTCCCAAACCACAGAGAGGGTACTGTACCCTGTAAATTGCGATTCATCGCCCAAGGAGTTTGTTAACACTACTGCTTCAGTTAGTTCAGACAATAAAGTGACTAGCCAATTACGGTAAGTTCGCTGAACCTCCTCGAAGCGCTTTCGAGTATTAAGAACCAGTCGCTTCTTGGCGTGGCATTTATACGTCACTGCTTCAAATAGCTGCAGCAGTGTTGCCACTACAGGACGAATGCCGGCATGGAGTTCGAGTAATACATGCACCACTGTGTGCGTCGACGACTTACTGCAGGAATTAAAAATGTGATGGATTATTTGATAGGGCAAAATGACCCGATGATTAAGCATTCTGGTGAAGGAAGTGACTGGAATTACTCAGTTTACATCCTTTATTAGAGCGCCTGTCATAGTAAAAGGCCTATACCAGACACAAGCCGTAGTAAAAATACACAGCCCACTTTATACACTTCAGACACACAGAGCGAAGACCCCGCGGTTATGAGCATGTCACAGAAAATCGGTGCTCTGTCACCCGTGAATTTCTTGAACGCTTATATCATGCAGTTCAGTTACAAAAATGCAGAACTTAAAACATAGTATGTAGATAGTAGAATAATACTAGCTGTACCTGACAGCAAACACGGAAGACATGTAATCAATACGAATTGGTTTCTTGTATCATTTGAATTCATCCATAAAAATAATACACGTGTCCGTAAGACCAACTTCGGCAGTCTAGCGAAGAACATTTCACATAGGCGATAATAGCATGACCTTTCCGTGCACGATGAGTAACATTGCACACTATATACATAATGTCTGTGGCTTTCCGCTTTACACAGTGTTCAATATGCCGTCATAACTCCGTGTGATAAAGTTATCAGAAGTGCCGTTGTATAAACTGTGCAAAGTATGCAGTTTTTGTACACAATGAACCAACACTTCGTGGCTTATCTCACTGTTCAGGGAAAACAGTGTTGATAGTGAACAGCGACAAAAGCTAGCTGGGCACGTTGCGTTGCGGTAACACTAATGTTGGGAACGAGCAGTACATAGTACGCGGTATGTATGTAATTCGCTTTAACTCCATGTTGATACACCACTAGCTGCGGATACTTTCACTGGGGCTTAGAAAGAAGGCGTACTTTGTTTCATAGTCTTTCCCAGGAGTAAATTGACCGGGGCGTGAAGCTGACCACCCGTGCTGAGGTTAAAATACATGGAGATATACCTGCATGCCCCCATACGTCTTCTTGCCGTGGTGCCGACATCACAATTATTATCGTGTGCTATATTCTGAATAAATGTACGTTTTTTGATTATATTCGTTACACGGGTGAAATGTAAAATGGTTTTCCTGGTTTCTTGATGTGATACGTATCAGCGAAATTAGAAGAATCGGTGTTTTCTGGTCACCGAGGCAAAATAGCTGTATTTGTCATCATGCGACATTTACTGATCGACAGTTTTGCTACTGTTGTCGCTCTTTAACGTTCAGTCAGATTTCCCTCTGATTCCAACCGAATTTTCGGCCAGTTGCATAACAATATAATCCCGATGGTGTCATTGGAATTTTTTATTAACTTAATCCTTCCGGCCGCACTATGGCCCTGGGATCGACTCAGCCTCTAGCAGAAATGAGTACTAGGAATATTTCCTGGGGGGTAAGGGCGGCCGGTGCGTAGGGCTGACAGCCTTACCACCACCTTGTGCCGACTGTCATGAAACCTGGGAGCCTTAATCCCCTGGAACCCTCAGGACCTGTCCAGGCCTGTACAGGGATTGCTTGACCCCCACCTTAACCTGTGTAACAATATAAAATTCGATGTGTCCATCACTTTACCTTCCTGACACAGGGACTTACTGTACTTCCAATGAAATCGGATACTGAGGAAGAGATGATTATTTCCAGTACGTAAACTATCCTTAGGTCAACGTGTCTTGGGATGATAAGGAAGATAAACACGTGTTTCAGGCCTGTTACTTCGATTCAGTTCAGTTCTTGAGTTATAACAGAGTAATATATGCAATCCAGTAGTCAAATTGTGTAAGGGAGGATGTTGAAACTGTGTACATCGAACTGGCCACATGACCATATGACAACGAATACAAATAAAATATTGCATGAGAAGCTGTAAGTGTACGTGACGGATGTATTAAGGCCTTGCTACACAGAGTGAAGTTACTGTCCAAAGTCTCTTTTACTGATAACATTTTTGGAACATTCCCGAAGTATTTCGAAATATTGCGTTCGTTTTTATTGCATGGACATGGGAACTTGAGGTCATATTCGCGCTGTTCAGGTCAAAATCGCGCAACCGGACTGTAAAAGCATCCACTCTTCATTCCCTGTATGCTTTCGCAGAGACAGGTATTGATCATCGTTCCTGGGACCTGATGTGACTGACGGACTTTTCCCAGAGAGAGCGATTACGGCAAAGTTAATGTCGGATTTGCATCACAGTTGCAACTACAACAGTATTCACATAACCGGACTTAGGTTAGTAAGAGGTTGCTTGCAAAGGAAGCAGGGCTAATCCTCAAGGCCAAACCACAGTTCGAGAAAACGTTCCTCACAGTTCCTGCGAAATTATGGTTTACAGTTCTATGAAAAAGAAAAAGGTTAAATGTCATGTAAACGCTGGAAATCCTGTGCTAGTAGCTTCAGTGTTCGATCTGTTGCAGAATCGTGCAGTGTGTTGCAAGTGTATCACATTAAGACGGGGCACGGTCCGCACCCTGACTTCCGCCCAGAGTAGGGTAAATGGTTTGCTCTATGTATTGTTGGTGTTGATTATTGTTGTTATATGTAATTTCGGTCTGTCAACGTGTAACACTGCCACCGGGTTTACACCCAATTGCAGTTAAATATATCATTCATTCATTTAAAACATGAATAATACAGGAAATGAAATACATATACTGTAACGTTATCTGATAGCGGCAATGCAGTACAGAAGGCATGGAACAGTTCTTTTTTTAATATACTGTGGGATGTGACGCTATTTAATTTGTTAGATTGGTGCCAACGCTTTGGAGGACTCTACTGCCACCATACGCAAAACAGAAAACTGACATTCCTCTACATAGGCATAACTTGGGGGGGGGGGGGCAAATTCCCCTCCAATATTTTTCCTGCCTAAGAATAGTTTTTTTTTTGGCTATTGAGTTGAACAGATGCAATTAAAAAAAATTGTGCAATATTAGGGGAAAGGGGTGTACGTATATTAAGAAATGATTCAAACCAGTCTTCCCCCCTTTTTCTAACTCCTTCGTATATTAAAGCTCCTAATACCCTTGGTCGTTTTTTCGCCCCCCCCCCCCAGTGTTTTTACCCGGGTTACGCCCATGTTTCTCCGAAACGTCGCAAGATACCAATTTACACAGTGTCTATCACGGAAGACCGAAGTCGCTGTGAGTCATTAAAATCTCATCTACACTTGCAGTTGTAACTGTCAACATGAGCACCGTCATACCGGATTTATCTTCCCAGAATAAAACACTTTTTTCCATTAATTGCGACCGTCGTCATTAATTAAACGGAATATAAAAATGTGCCTTGTGTCCAAAGCCGTGACCATGGCTTCTCGCAGCTCTTCTGCACCGCCTTAAGACTCACTTGTCCTCGCGCTTCGCCAGAAGGTGAGAAAGGCTGAGAAGGAATCCTTGAAGCAGGCCTTAACCCAGTTGCATATCGCGAAGAGAAAGAAAGAGCGACAGAGACTGAGAGTTACAAACTGCTATGGCATGAGTTGAATGACCCAGAACTGGACAAGTTGAAACATTTTTTTTGTGTCTGACAAGTTGGGAATTATCGGCGTAGCGCCAAAGTTCTGGTGCATTCGCGTAAGGACGCCGAGCGATAAAATATTAATACAGAGACTGTTGTACCAGCACATTGAGTTATAATTTACGTAAATATAGGTATGTACACTTCCCACCCATGAATTCTGATAGGAAGAACCTTCGGTGAATTAATTATTGTCATGAACTGTAAGATTGTTCGATAATCTTTGCGTGTGTTGTTCGGAAAATCGCTCTTGGTCGTTGAATGGGTAAATTCAGAAATGTTGGCATAACATAACATAGCATAGCATAGCAGTTCGGTGGCACTGATCATCTCAGTTTAATTATCTCGCAAACCACAATAATGGATCGGGCCAGGCAAAAAAAAACAAAAACAAAAACAAAAAAAAACTTTCATTTTCTTCTACAACTTTTTATTTCCGGAACATTTTTTTTTCCGTGAGCGGTGCTCTAACTGCACACAACACACACAGTTCTTCATGCAATGTATTTTTTATTTTAGTTCGATTTTAATCAGAAATGGAATGCACCGACAGCTGTTTAGCAAAACTCACTGGCTATGTCGTAATGATCCTGCAGCGGTTCTTAAGCTGTTACATGCGTACGTGCTCGTACATACATACATACTGGATGGATTCCGCGATTTTATTACGCATTCTACAGACATAGAAACATGCCCAAAAGTAAAATTTACAGACTCCTAAAATATTCGTTATATATTAACTATATTTATCTCAGTATTTAACCAACTTGATGTACAAAATTTGTTTCACAATAAGTTTTATTTCATGCCTTTACATGTTTCGAGCACATGTGCTCATCATCAGGAGGTCAAAATCTCGTGCACGAGACGGCCACGTATAGGTGTGATGATACCAGAGGCTGTGTAATACAGTTTTGACCTCCTGATGATGAGCACATGTGCTCGAAACATGTAGAGGCATGAAATAAAACTTATTGTGAAACAAATTTTGTGCATCAAGTTGGCTAAATACTGAGATAAATATACTGAGATGCACTGTCAACAAAACGATAAAAAAAACTATACTCCGTGTTCTCAATCCCACACAAATCCCAAACTTTAAGGCAGCTCTAGGGGAAAAAGAAGGGAAGGGGTAGGTAGGTGCAAGTAAAAAAGGGGGACTCGAGGCACACGATACCTTCCATACTGTAAAGAAAAATATAAAATCATCAAAGAAAAGATTCTTTCAATTGAGAGTTTGCGTAAGTTTATTTTACCCGTTACCTCATAAACACCAACTCTGTTTCAACAGTATGGCCTTTGTACAATTCCGCGCTTTATTTGTTCTAAGGTGATGAAAAAAATACTTCGCCTTTCGTAACTGGAAGCACTGTAGCACACGGGTTAACAAAAGGATTTATATGTGATATGGGAACATTAATATATAAAGCAATCGCATAACCGCGGAAGTTTGTGGGGAATTGCTCAATTTCTACAAGGAACTTCCAGCACCGTCCGTATTCATTATCTCAATCCTTCGGGCTGCGTTTTCTTTCACAAGACTGTTTGGTAAGGAGGAAGAAAGTTGCAATGTGTCAATGTGTTTGTGAGTCCGTGGGGAACAGACCATTACCACAAATGCAGTAGCCAACCGCAATGAAACTTCACCCTATTATTATTTTTTTGTCGAAGGGGGGGGGGGCATAGGCGATGTACGAGTGGAATAAAATACAGCAAGTACTATTTATATCGAGTTTCCTAGTGTGTGTACGTTTAGTCGCGTTTGGCATATTCCGGGAAGGCATAAGACGTGAATGTAATTGAAAATGCAAATATTATACAACGCATTAGATTTTTAATTTTTTAATTTTCTATCGTCTGTTCAAGAAATTCCTCAACTCTCTACGGAAACCAGTGGTTCAAACCGTGATCCAAACACATCATCCACTTCCCACCCTCATATCCTGTTTCAAAATCCTCCCACCTGAGTCTTCCAGCTGACCTTTCAGTTGTTTAAACCAAATTCGAACCGAAATCTCTTAGGCCTTGTGACGTTTCGTATCATGCTAGTCTTTCGCGGTGATGATTTCCCCCACCCACTTCCAAGCCGGAGGACAGCCTCTTTTACGCTGCCAAAGACTGCATATTGAGTAGTAAGTGTTTGCCGCTGCCCTCCAAACCTCGAGGCCGTCTCCTCCACCTGCAACTTAGGGATGCGCCAAACATCCGGTGATTTAAAACGGAACGCTGCAAGGTGCAATATAAAATTAGTATCGATCAGACTGTGTTGCGTCAAGGTTAGGGATATCTGTGCATCAGACGTGCACCTTAACAAGGAAGACGCTTCGTTGCACAGACAGTTGTTAATTACATTAAGCAGTTCGTCTCTTTGTTTCTTAATGCAGCCGCTGTGTTACAAACCTACCAATGCGTATCAAGAGTAAGTCCTGCCTTATTTTACTTCGGTAGACAAATTCAGAAAGGATTATTCGCGAGGCATTTCTTCTATTCGGTTCACCTTTCTGTACATAACAAATGCGCAAGTAAAACCTGAAGGTTTTCAATTAAGGCTGGCATCCGAAACCACTCCTGCACAGCTGAGGTAGAGGTTCTTAATCCACGTTTAGATGTCAATAAGTCTGCAGTTCATGGCTACAGAGTCGTTTTTCGGATGGTTGTTATAACTGAGTTACTCGAAGCCCGGCTTTTACTAGAGGAAAGAGAACACTGGACGATGGAACCATGTGGGCCCGCGAGTATGGAATGTTGTGCGAATAAGCCAATGGTACGTCAGTTATTGTGTACAATATAAAAATAATAATAATCACTGTGTTCTAATTTACTGCACATTGCAAGACATCTTTCGACCTCTGTAGGTCATCTTCAGGTGTATCGTTTTTATTCTAAACGTATAAAGGCGTTAGTTGTAAATGCTGGTTATTGTGTGATGTGGTTTGTCCTTTCTATGTATTTTATTCTTGTATTTGTGGCGGTGTTCGTTCTTGGTCTTATTTTCTAGGCATTTTCAGCATCTGATTCTTTGTTTTGGTGTTCTGATATGGAATTTCTACTTACACCAAGAATACAATACCAAGAACGAACACCGCCACAAATACAAGAATAAAATACACAGAAAGGACAAACCACATCACACAATAACCAGCATTTACAACTAACACTTCTATACGCTTAGAATAAAAGTGTTACACTCGATGATGACCTGCAGAGATTGAAACATGTCGTGCATTAGACACTAGAGTTGAGTAAATATTGTTGTTATACTGTACACAGGTACTGAAGTACAATAAAAATATTCTTATGCTGACAAGATAATACACAAGAAGTTAGCATTACTATATATGTATATACATAACCCTTCCTATGGTTTCATATTAAAACAAAGTAGTGATATTAAAGACGACAAATCCCGTAATTTTTGCCTGCAAGAACGTTAAAAAAAAGCGGTACTGTTTCGTACTTGATGCCTCATTATTCACCAGAGACTGCTGCCGGGAACAAGTATATGTCCACTCTTTTGATGATTATTTTACGTGTTTGAACTGCGAACATGAACTGTCATTTATTGTACAACTCAGATCGGCCTACTTTCATGTGTTCTACGTAATGCGAAGAATCATGGTGTTTATTGCGACAGGATACAAAAATTAGGCCTTGCTTTGATTCTGAGCTGACACAGGTACACCCGTGTTTTATTGTTTCCGATATGTTCCAGTGTTTCCAGATGTACAGAGTACTGTTATTTCTGCCTCAACACAGCGTACTCATACTGGACATTACTGGAGATCAGCTGTTCATGGACTAAAACTAAACCAAATTGTCAGCAGAAAAAAATAAATTCCTACTTGGCAGAGAGCAGGCAGTCTCATTACGATTAACCGGTAAATGCTGTCAGAGAAATAACCCATGTTTTAGTATGAGAACCATACTATATATACAGATCCGTGAGGGCAGGATTTAGAGTTTCTGGATGTGAAACGTTATGGTGCGTACGGATAATTACCACTGAACGTAATCCCCTGAAGACTGAATGAAATTCATGTGAATTACGTGTAAATCTTACGTTCTGCGTCACAGAGAACATAATTCGTCTCCACTGGAGCAGTTTCATAATACTACAGTAGGTGGTGTGGGTTACAAGTGGGTTTTAAATGGTTCACGGGTGGAAAAGCAATACCCAACTACATGATATCGAGTCGTCCTTCAAACGCGTGTGTAACTAATCTTTGGAACGAGAGGGTGAGCAAGCTCTAAACTTGAATATACTTGGCATTCTAGTATATTAAGAACTATTTAAAAAGAACGGCAAAGTTCACCCTATAACCTGCTTTGAAGGCATAGAGGGGAGAGTACAGGTATAGCTCTACTCTTTCTTTAACTCGGCGCTAGATGAGGTGGGTGGCTATTGCCTGGCCCGCTTTACTCCCGGGAATGATCAGGTACGCATTTTTTACATTGTTTATATAGTGCATTGTGATACAACTGTTACAATTAAAACCAACTAAATGCACTCGTATTATAATTTTTAATTTTACAAAACTACATATTTCGAGCCATGAAGGTCCATCAGTTGTATTCTACAACCGAGTTCCTGATGATGGACCTTCATGGTCCGAAACATGGAGAAGTTATGTAAAATTAAATTATAAAAAGAATGCATTTAGTTGGTTTTAATTTTAACAGCAATACCCGTACCTCTTGTATAGGAGGCTGAATGGGTACCAGGGCCGGTTTGGATGGGTGCGGAAAATCACGCCCCCCCCCCCCCCGCCTCCATCCCCCCGCCACCCCACCCCCCCCAAGCGCGCCGCTCCGACCA
>Ga0136643_10004969_pt1 | contig 18598 bp, 12 predicted proteins | sample TergutLab28metaG_FD_96883 | JGI IMG/M metagenome (GOLD analysis project Ga0136643, IMG submission 96883) | Labiotermes labralis P1 segment gut microbial communities from Petit-Saut dam, French Guiana - Lab288 P1 (version 3) (version 3) | ecosystem: Host-associated > Arthropoda: Insects >...
GTCTTTCAACAAAGAAAACATTTCAGTTGCGGCATCATTTACCCATTGGGCATCTTGATTCCAAGTAGCCGCATTTACAGGTTTCGCTTCTTCTTCTGTTTCCTCAGGCTCTACATAAATATCTATTATTTTATTGAAATACAATGTTCTATCTCCATTTTCTTCTATTAAATTAGCCTGAATCGCAATCATTGGAATACTCAGACTCATTAGTTGAATTACATTAAAGTATCTTCTCTCGAATGATTCTGCTATTAATACGCAAAAATGTTGTCTTTGCGGATATTTTCTTTTTTCATTATCCCAATATTCTATTGCACGAATTATATGTGAAGGGTCTGTTTCTCCCAACATTACTTCAACTTCATACATTATATTATCATCTCGTTCTTTCAACAAAATGTCAAGTCTTCCTCCTTTGGACTGTCTCTTTTCTTTATACACGCAAACCAAATTTCCGGGCAATGGTAAAACATTCGGATTATCACAAATAATATCTTGTAACCAATACTCATCTTTTCCCGTACTTCTGATAAAAATTTTCTTACCAATTTTTATTTCATTTTCCATATTTATTTATCTTTTTATTTTTATTGTGTGTTTGTCAATTCAAATTTTGCACTTCCCAAAAAGTCCCCCTGTGGGGGATTTAGGGGGCTTATTATTTTTTCTCTTTCAAAATATCACGAATTTCCGTGAGCAAAGTTTCCTCTTTCGATGGCGCAGGCGGAGTTTCCACAGCGGCGGCTTCGGCTTCTTTTTTCTTTAAGTGAGAAAGTTTGTTAATCGCTCGCACAAAAAAGAAAATGGCAAACGCAATAATCAGAAAATCGAAAGTGGTTTGCAAAAAATTGCCGTAATTCAGCGTAACCGCAACTTGCTGAACGCCATCCACGATTTTTTCGGGACGAAGTGTTACAGTCAAATCCGTAAAATTCACTCCGCCAATCAACAATCCGATAGGCGGCATAATAACATCGGCAACGAGCGAGGACACAATTTTTCCAAATGCGCCGCCGATAACCACACCGACAGCCATATCAATCACGTTTCCGCGCATTGCAAAATCTTTAAATTCTTTCAAAATTGGCATAATAATTCTATTTTTAAATGTTTGACAATAATTTGTTTTAATTCACAGAATTACAAAATTACAGGCTAAAAAACAATTCTGTAATTCTGTAATTTTGTAAAGTTTTTTGAGCAACAAAGGTAAAATAAAATTTTTACAAACGAAATATTTAAAAAATAAAAATATTTTCGACCGATATTTTGCCGGTTCAAAAAAATGTCGTATATTTGCACCCGCATTTGAGAAAACGCAATTTTACAAACTAACCGGCCCATTCGTCTATCGGTTAGGACGCCAGGTTTTCATTCTGGAAAGAGGGGTTCGATTCCCCTATGGGCTACAAAAAGTATAAAGAATTTTAATTAAATTTGAGATGGCAAATCACAAATCAGCACTAAAAAGAATACGTCAGACCGAAAAACGTAAATTGCACAACCGCTACTATGCTAAAACGGCTCGTAACGCAGTCCGTAAATTGCGTGCGACTACCGAAAAAGAAACTGCCGCAGCATTGTATCCGAAAGTTAGCGCAATGTTGGATAAATTGGCAAAACGCAATATCATCCATAAAAATAAGGCTTCAAATTTGAAGTCGAAGTTGGCGTTGCACGTTAATAAATTGGCATAATACGCGCGAAAGCACGAAGGCACGAAAGGGCGAATACATTATTTGTTTCGCCCTTTTTTTATATACTTTTTCGTGCTTTCGCCCTTTTCGTGCCTTCGTGCTGTTTTATTCAAATTCAAGTGTCAATCTGTCCATTTCCTTTATACTCAACGGTTTTTCTTCCAAAATTCGCAGGTATATTTTCAAGCAAGCCCACGCATCGGTTGCAGCGTAGCGTTGTTGCAGTTCGGTAAGGTTGGAATTTTCCCAATTACTTAATTGCTGCGATTTTGAAATTTTTTGTCCGAAAAGAATGGCGTAGATTTTTTGCAATCCTAATTCCATTATTCCGTAATTTTTGATAACGCTTTGTAAATCAAGTACATTTTTTGGCTTGAACTTGTTGAGTTTGTTTAGTTTACTCAATCCGCTTATGTCGTTTTTTAGGGCAAGTCCGACTTTTCGTATGTTTTTGTCTGCAAAAAAATCGACTAAATCATCCGAAAAGTCAATGTGTTGAAGCTGAAAAAGAAAACATTGTTCCAACGTGGCGATTTGAATTAGTGCCATTTTGTTGAATCTTCCTTTCTGAAAACAAGGTTTTGTTTCGGTATCAATCCCGACAACCGAATGTTTTCGTAGTTCTTTGATAGCCGACTCAACTTTAAAATTATTGTCGATAAGTGAGATTTTTCCTTCAAAACGTGCGGTGGGCAATAAATTAATTTCTTCTTTTGTTATTTTAGGTGCAAACATAGTTTTTTGTTTTAAAACTCTCCAAAAATTCAATCCTCAGCGAACAGTTTTCCCTGTGAGGAAGTTTGGAGGAGCTTTTTTTCCTCTTTTCGGTAGTAATAAACTACGCCGTATTCTTGACATTTTTTCAGTCGCTCCAAAGGCTCTTCATTCTTAAATTTTTCTTCAACTTGATTCCACATATCGAGTATCAACTCATCGCATCTTTTCCGCAGTTTGACTAATTCGCCTCGATTGCGATTTGTAATGGAGTGATGCAATTTGTGTTTTCCGTTGTATTCTTTGAAAATTTCGTAATGAACTTTTACTTTTGTGATTGTCGGATTATAAATCGGCGTTCCGCCGTTTCGTATGCGCTCACCTTCGCCATCGATAATATGTTTTCCCCATTCCAAAAGAGCAACATCGGTACTCAAATCGGGTACGGTATGCGCATCGGGTTCCAAGCGATAAAATCTTTTATGCTCGGATTTTATATCGCCACGTATCACTGCCAAATTGAAAACCTGAATGAAATGAGAAATATACATCCGCGCATTGGCTACTACTTGCTGATATTGCTTATTTGCATTTATTTGATTTTCAATCACTTTCTGGTATTGGCTTAATTGAGTGCCGAAAGTATTGCAACAACTTTTTGCTTCGAGCAAGGCGGAAAAACTTACCACTTGGTTGGCAAAAGACTGACCTTCGCAACGCGAAATCGCTGCTTCTAACGCTCGCAATCGAGCTTGGTCGGTATTTGGTAAACGGCGGTAAGGCATAATTTAGAGTGTAGTTTATAGAGTGTAGAGTGCAATTTTTAGTTGCAACTCCTAACTTTAACTTCCAATTTGTGTGCAAAGATAGAATATTATTCGTTACGAGCCATTAAATTTTGTGCTAAATTTCTCAATTCTTGTTTTTTATCTGCCGAAACCGACACTTTTTCGAATGCTGCGACTGCCTTGTCATAATAAAAATCCATCTTGTATTCGCAGATTTTTTTCACTCCCAAGCGATTGTACAATTCGGTTACGACTCTGATTTTTTCGTCCGAAAGCTCGGTTGTTTTTAAATGAAAATTCAACTCCTCGGCATCTTTTCCTGTTGCCAAATTTTTGGCGTGAATCAGCAAATAGGTTTTTTTGTTGCACGAAATGTCACCGCCGATTTTTTTACCGAACGTTTTTTCATCGCCGTAAACATCAAGCAAATCATCTTTGAGTTGAAAGGCAAGACCGATATTTATTCCGAAATCGTACAGCAATTCGGCATCTTTATCATCGCTTCCGCCAATCCACGCGCCGATTTTGAGCGCAGTACCAAGCAAAACGGCTGTTTTCAAGCGTATCATATTTAAATATTCGTCTGCCGAAACATTTTCGCGATTTTCAAATTCTATGTCGAACTGTTGTCCTTCGCAAATTTCCATCGCCATTTCCGAAAAAGCGTTGAGAACTTTGCTCAAATACTTTTCGGGAACATTCGCCATATATTGATAGGCAAGAATTTGCATCACATCGCCCGAAAGGATTGCCGTGTTGTCGTCCCACTTTTTGTGAACGGTCGGTTGTCCGCGCCTCACATCGGCTTTGTCCATAATATCATCGTGCAAAAGCGTGAAATTGTGGAAAATTTCCAATCCCAACGCCGCATTCACCGCAGGCTGAATGTCGTCAGAAAACAAATTGCACGCCAACAAAGTAAGCGCAGGGCGAATTCGTTTTCCGCCAAGCGAAAGTGTATATTTTATCGGCTCGTAAAGTCCGCGCGGGTTTTTGTCGAGATTTATTTTTTCAATCTCGGTAGATAAAATTGTTTGAATTTCGGGTAAAGTTTTCATAAATTTTTGCTCAAAATAATTTAAGCAGTTTGTTTTTTGATAATTTTCAGCAGGCAAAGGTACATATTTTTCTTTCGATAATTGCACCTAAATTCGCATTCTTTTTTGTGTAGTTTAAGATTCTCTTGAACCTAAATTTATATGCACGTTGTATTACTTTCAAGAAAATCAATCAAGACAAAAAATAGCAAAAATACAATCACGGTTTAGAAAGGTTTTCAGCCTTGTCTAAACCGTGATTCAATTAATATACAGTGAAATTTTCAGGAATATCATCCTTTATCTTTTCACTATTGTTACCGTTTTCGTTTGTCCATCTCTTTCCAAGCGGAAAAAGTACACACCGGCAGACAATTCTCCCAGATTAATGCTTTCATCCGCACCTGTTATCTGTCTGGTATATACTACTGCACCTAAAACATTCGTAACTTGCAGTGTACTGTTTTCTGCACCTGTGATATGCAACACATTTGTAAACGGATTCGGGAATATGGAGAAATTCGCGCCGAAAATACTTCCAACTCCTACTGACAGTTCAAATTCTACCGTAACTGTCACATTTGCCGACAAGTTCGAATGTGTAAAAGTAGCACTTGTTTCGTCAGCAACTACCGTGCCGTTCACCGTCCACTCTTTTACTTGATAATTCGCACTTGGAGTTGCTGTGAAAACTATATTCGAGCCTTCTTCAACTTCTGCACCCGAAGTTATCGCATCACCATCAACCGTTGCTGTGATTGTACCATCACCGGCAACTACGCTGAATGTAACTGTGTGAGTTGTTGGCGGAACTGCTTCAAACTCCACTGTAACCGTTGTGTTTTCGGTCAAATTTGTAAGCGTAAAAGTAGTGCCTGTTTCGTCAGCAATTAACGCACCAACTAATGTCCATTCTTTTACTCGGAAGCCTTCGTTCGGAGTTGCTGTGAAAACTATATTCGAGCCTTCTTCAACTTCTGCACCCGAAGTTATCGCATCGCCATCAACAGTTGCTGTGAGTGCGCCATTTCCGCCTACTACACTGAAAGCAACGGTATGAGTAATAGGAACAACCGGGCTTCGTTCAAACTCTACTGTAACTATCACGTTTGCTGTCAGACTTTCGACAGTAAAGATATTGTCTGTTGCATCGGGAACAACTACGCCATTTACCGTCCATTCTTTTACTTGATAACCTGCATCAGGAGTTGCCGAGAAAACTACAACCTTGCCTTGCAATACTTCATCGCCGGAATTTACCGCTACGCTGTTATCGAAATTGGCAGCAGTAAGCGTACCATTTTCATCATCTACCACACTGAAAGTAACCGTGAAGTCAGCACGTTCGATAAAATTGCCCAATTGCACTGCTCGCAAACCAGAAAAATAAATCGCACTTTGTTCGTTAATACGAGTAGCAAGCGGTGCAGCATAAAGCATAAAACCTTTACTTTGCAAGTGAGTTGTATTGGCTATAAGATTGGATAGAGGTGTTAATTCATTGACATTCGGAGTGTTCAGTATATCCACCGTTATCCGTCTCCAACCTACCCAATCTATATTCTGTCTATATCCAAAGAAAGTTCCTCCAACAGGCTGACCATTTTGCAACATCATAGACACTACCGAACCGGTGCCATCTCCAAACAGATAATATTCAACGTAACCTTGATTTGCTACTTCAAATACAGGAGTGTTTACCGGACGGTGCCAGCGAATCGTACCTGTGGCAGCACCTTCCAACCACTGATAAACCATACGCACACTGTGTGTATGGTCTGCTCTTGATACTGCAAGATTACTGCTAGCAACAGCCGTGGCAGGAGCAGGAACAATACCTGCTGTCTGACCTGCTTGGCTTGGTTGCCACCAATTGCCTGATAATGTTGCAGTATTAAAGTCGTCTATCACAACACTCGAAGTTATGTTTCTTGGACGAGCTGTGAAAGTAAATGTGAAATCATCTGCCAATTCTCCGCCGTCTGTACCTGCAACACCACTTGCCAAAGTTACGGCATAAACAGCCTCAGGTATTAAGTCTTCATTAAACATAAAGTGCAACACACTTCTGCCATTTGTAACAGCATGATAAGTTTGTACACCCGGCATTGTTCTGCCACACTCGTTTGTTACAGTAATTGCTCCGGCAATAGTTGCTTGATTCAGCGGTCGGTCAAATTCGATACGAACTATCGGACGAGCAGATTCTTCTTGTGCACCTTGCGGGTCGTAAGAAATAATTTCCAACGGAGTTATTGGTGCTACACCAGTTACTGTAAGAGTAATTTCACCTGTTGCGCCATCGGTACTTCTGATAACTCTAATTAGTGTTGTACCGGCAGTTCTCAAGGTAATTACTCCATTGGGCGTAATAGTTGCAACACTTCTATTACTGCTTGTAAGCCTGCTGATTGCCGGGTCATTCCATAACGGGTCATTTTCATCATTATTTTCGTCAATACCTAAATACAAGCGAGCCGTTACGCTGACATCTGCCGTTGTTACATGCGTACCGAAAGGTTCTTCCGCCTCTGTACCGATAACAAGTCGCAAAATCGGAAATAACACATCGCAACCGGCATCTTCGGGATTACAAAGTCTCAAAATTTGGTTAGCAGCAGTGATATTTCCGGCAGTAACCGTTACATCTTGCGTTTCGGTAATATAACCTACGGCACTGATTCGCACCTGATAATTGCCGGGAGCTACTTCCAAAAATCCAAAAATTCCATTCCAATTGTTATCAACCGTGTAAGTATCTATCACGCTACCATTTTGCAACAATTCTACCGTTGCACCATTTATGGGCCAATACGCATCGTGCGACCCTTCGCGGAATGGAAGGAAACGATAACCGTTAGCAGGAAAACCAACCTCTATCGACCTCGTGTTGTCTTTTACCCAACCCACAATTACTCCCGTGGGGTGAAGTTCGGGATTGATGTTGAAAAACCTCAAAATTCCGCGATACAGGTTAAAGGTTATCTTGTCGTTGTAAGTTGTACTCAAATAACGGTGCGTTTCCGGTCTGTAGTCGTGAAACGTGTCTTCTGTTAAAATTGCAGGCATTTGGGATGTGTTTATAGCTCCCAAAGATTGCCCGCGTACATTGTTGCGGTTGACAGGATTTGTGTTCCAGCTCGTTACCGGATTGTCGGCAAGCCACCAACAAACTGCACTTGCAAACCTCTCAGAGTCTGCATGACGATTAGTGTTGTGAAACAAGACTAATGGATTATTGACCATTCCATCATGAGCATTACTGTGAATAGACATATAAACATCTGAATTAAAAGCGTTTGCTCCATCTCGCCGTGCCGCAAGGCTCGGGTCACCAACGTTGGTGGTTCGTGTCAAACCCACTATCGCACCTTGTTCTTGCAATAATCTTTGTAATTCGAATCCTCTTTTTAAGTTAGCGTGCGCTTCCGAAAAACCATTTGGGTCTCCGAGATTAAAAGGGATAGTAGCTATATTGTTCCATAAGTTACCATGTCCGGGGTCAAGAAAGATTCTTTTTCCGTCCAACAGATTTTGTGCCATTGCGTTTACTGTAAACAACATGGCAAACATCATCGTGATATAAATTATTCTACTTTTCATAATTTTGATTTTTAACGTTGAATACTAATTTCCATTACATACAATTCACCATCCATAGTGTGGAAAGCGATTTGATTTCCTGAAGGAGAAACAGCAGGATACATGGCAATTTTACCGCTGTTGGGTTGTGTCAGATTTTGTCTGATTCTGCCATCGGCGGTAATTGCAACAATGCTTGATTCCGTGAAAACGCGACCATCATCTCTGTCGTCCATTCCAACAAGCCAATCATTGTTTATCCATTGCGGAGCGTGAAAATTGCGCCCCAAATTGGCAAGTACATTTCCATCCAAGTCGCTGATAAATGAATATCCGAGCGACATTACAAAGTAAGCAATTCGTGTTCCATCAGGCGAAAGAGATGCCCAAAGGTAATTTTCGTCAGCTCCGTTGGGAGTTAAAACCGTTGTCCGACCGTTTCTTTCTACAGCAAGTTTCAAGTCTTGGTTTACATAAACAATCGGGCGAAGTTCAGCTTGTCGGCGAAGCGACATGCTGTTTCTCAATACAGCCAAAGGTACTTCATCGGCAACTGCTGTTACTCGCTGCATTTGAGCATTGTCCAAATTAATGGAATAAACCTGCCGTTCGCCCCAGGGAGTTCTGCTGAAATCGGTTTGTCGAACAGTAACCGTTCGCGAATCGTCCGAAATTGCCAAATTCCAACCTGCACCCGCGCCAGTGGTTAATACTCGAACTTTACCTGTTGCAAGGTCGAACGATTTCAGACCTGCATAATCTTCGCCACTCAGCAAGATAGTTTTTCCATCGGGAGTGAATCTCGGATGGAATGCCTCACTTCCCGCTTCTTTCATTAATCGAAGCTCTGTTACTTCGATACTCTGTGCGACCGAGCTCATAAGCACTCCACCAAACAGAAACAAAATTGTAAAAATTTGCTTTTTCATTTTAAATAAAAATTGATTGTTAAACATTAAAAATAATTTTCGGTTTTTATATAAAAACCCTTTCCGCATTCTGCGGAAAGGGTTTTATGTTAGAAAAGTTTATTCTTTTACAAACCTCTTGACAACAATACCTTGGTCAGTTTCAATTCTTGCGAAGTAAACACCTTGCGGTAATCTCGAAACATCGATACTGCGCATTGGGTTGATAGACAAGTAAACTGACCTGCCGTGAGCATCAACAATTTCCAACGACTTGATGGTTATGTTGCCATCGATTGCAATTCGTAATTCGTGTCTTGCAGGATTTGGATAAAGCTGGATAGCAGTTTCCAAGTTTATAGCCAATCCTGTTCTAATTTCTACAGTCAAATTCAGCGTAACAATACTGTCGCAACCGTGTATAGTTGTTTCATTGAAAGTGAGCGCACCGCTCGTTGTGCCGACAGGAATAGTATTTCCGCGCCATTCGAAAGGCAACTCATCTTCGTAAATTGTTAAAGATACTGTTTCAGAATAAACAGGATGTACAACCAATGTCAATCTGATGATACTGTCGCAACCGTGTACGTTTATCAATCTAAGTTCGTGAACTCCGGCAGTAGTCAAATTCGTGAAGTTTGCATCGGTAAAGTACCCGCCTTCGCAAATTTCTCTCGTATATTCATAAACATCAGCAGGAATTTCCGTCAAAGTCAAACGTACAATAGTTTGACACGCATCGTTCAACGTAACTTCGTGAAGTCCGCCTTCGGTCAGTCCTGTAAAAAATTGGTCGCTGAATGTTGTTCCTGCACAGAATGTTGCCGAGTACTCGTAAACGGGCTGTACATCGTGCGTGCCTCTTTCAATCAGCATCGAGCTTCTTGCCGGCGTAACTTTTGTATTGTTGCTTGTTGGCGTTGCCCACATGCTTACTATACCGGTAGCAGCAGATACTGCATACAAGTTTCCTGCAAAGTCAAACGCAAAATCTTCTATATTACCGCCCAAATTGTATTGGTACAACATTCTTACAGTCGGAACACCTTCTGAGAAAGGAGGAAATTCGTAGCTAAAAAACTGTACACCGCCATTCAAACTAAATGCAATCAAACGTTCCTGCTCATGAATTGCCAAAGCACCGTGTGCTGATGACCAGTCGGGCCACACAAAATTACCGCCTGTAACAGGGTCGGGGAATGCCGCTGTGTGGAATGTTCGTTCATTTCTTTCCCTGCTGAAAAAGTACATATACGGATTTGCAGCGATATTACCTACCGAGCCACCGCGGAATTGTCCTATCCAGAAACCTTCAGCTGTCGGCACAATGCTGTTGTTTGCATTTGCTGTACCCGTACCTGTTGGCGGAGCAAAGTTTGGTGCTGTCGACCAAGTGGAAGCCTCACCAATATTATAAATGTGAGTAAACTGCCTCCAAGCATTTGGTGGGTCAGCAACAGTTGTGTACAATCGTGTATTGCTTCCGCTACCGCGAACACCTATGGCAGAAGTTCGACCGCCGATATAAGTTGCACCTTCCATAAATGCACCATTTGCACCACGTGTTTGAGTAAACATCTGCGACATTGCAAAGGTAGTCGGATTCATAATGTAAATACCCGAATTTTGCACACTGTGGTCTGCAATGAATACTCTTCCATCTTCGGCAACTGCCAATTTGCGGAAATGCTCTTCTGCTACAGTGCTTGCCCAAGTTTCAGTTCCTGCATACGCCACGTTTCCTTGACCCGTTACATCATCGCCTGTCGAGCTAAGTACAAAAATACCCAACTGACTTGCAGGCGTATTGGCATGATTACTGTTTCCTACATACACGCGACCAAAATACGGACTTTCGGGCGAATTGTCAATCGCTACAGTTCTCGGTCTGGTGAAGTTGTGCGTATCAATTAAGGCAAATCTCGCTATCGGGTTGGCGCTTGCGCGGATAGCCCAGTTGAATGTTCCATCTTCCGGAATATTACAGTTTGCAAGTAATGCCGTGTTGCTTCCTTTTGTGAAACTTCCCAACAACGGAATAACTACCTCTTCTTTCGTATCAACTTCTGTCAAAATAATTTCAACCGAATTTGCATTGTAGTTCAAGTAGAAGCTGATGTCGTATCCACCAGCTGTTGCGTTGTATTCAGACACAAGACTGGATGCAAAAATACGCGCTCCGCCCGATGTAAAGTCAGAAATTTCGAACTTTGCAATTTGGTCGCCTGCCATCAAATAAATATAAATGTCGGCATTATCTACCATTCCCGCTGCCATCATTCTTGTTCCGGCAGGTTGTCCTGTGATAGCCACAGGTGTTTCGCCCAGCATTCTGGCACGGTTAAAACCATCGGTAATATCGAAAAGACGAGCCTTGAAAGAATAAGTATCATCACTTTGTCTTTCGGCTATCGGGCTTACCATCAAACTTCTGTCTGCATAGCGGAAATAAGTTGCACCAAACGAACCGGCAGGTATATCGCCCGAGAATGGAGTAGTTACACCTCTAAAAGCGGTAATGGGCTGACCTGTTACCCAAGGCGTCCAATTGAATTGTATTTCATTAGGCAGAAGGTTAGTTCCTGCAAAAACATAGCGGTCGCGTCCGAGAGGCGACAGAGTCAGTTGTCGGTTTCTCGCACCGGCATCTCCGCTCAGCCAGCCCGTATTGTTGCGATTATATGCTACACGTACTCCATCTTCAATTACCCAAGCCATATGGAGAATGTTGAAATTGCCGTCCGGCGATGGTCTATCTCCCCAACCTGCACCCGGATGCGATGTAAAGAATAACCTCATATCATCTATGCAACCACTTACTGCAATGCTATTGCCTACAAAATTGGAATTGTTATTTCCTAACGGAGCTACATTTTCACCAGCTAAATGACGTAAAAAGACCACAGGCTCAGCATCTTCAAGCACGGTTGTTTCGGTTGCTTGCCATTTGTAAACAATGAAATCACCTGCTAAGAATTGATTGCCTGCAACACCGGCTACAGTCGAATTTGTACCTATCAGTACACCATCAGCTGTAAATCCAATATCGGAAAGTATGAACATATTAGTTATTTCCGTATTGTGCGCTATAGCATTGTGCGCTTCAATTCCGTTGGTACTCATTTCGGTTATCAATGCGCCTGTTTCGGGATTGATTACTAATAGTCTTGGACTTCTGTCTGCTTCAACTGCCAATACATATAATTTTCCATCGCGAAGAATAGAACGACGTACCGTCAAACCTGCCAATGGGTCGATTGTTGTTGTAGTTCCTACTTGTACAAAGTCGTAAGATACTGCAAGTCCGAAACTGCCATCGCTCGGCGGGTCAGGGAAATCATTGCAAACGCTTGTACCTGTAACTGTGAGCGTAATTTCTCCATGCGCACCATCACTATGTCTGACAGCTCTAATCGTTGTTGTACCGGCTCTTCTCAGGCTAAGTACTCCGTTAGCATCAATGATTGCGACATCTCTATCGGTGCTGGTCAGCGTAATATTAGTAGGAGCAATCCACGATGGATTGTTTACGTCGTTGTTTTGGTCAATACCTAAATACAAGTGAGGAGTTGTTTCTATCTCCGCTGTGGTTACGTGATTTCCGAAAGGTGCTGTTGCTTCCGTTCCGATAACAAGGCGTAAAGGCGGGAATAGCCGTACACAATCTATATCATTCGGGTCGCAAAGTACCATAATTTGGTTGGCAGCTGTGATATTTCCTCCGGTAACTATTACGGTTTGCGTTTCGGTAACATAACCTACGGCACTAATTCGTACTTGATAAGTGCCGGGAGCTAAGTCAAGGAAACCGAAAATTCCGTTCCAATTATTATCAACCGTGTAAGTATCTATCACATTTCCGCCTTGCAACAATTCTACCGTTGCGCCGTTTATGGGCCAATACGCATCGTGCGAAGGTATGTTTGTGCGGAACGGTAGATAGTACGAGCCTCTAACCGGAAAATCGGAAGTTATTGACCTCGTGTCATCTTTTACCCAACCTATAATTATTCCTGTCGGATGTAAAGCAGGGTCAATACCGAGAAATCTCAAAAAACCGCGATAGTGGTTAAAGGCTACCATTCTGTTATAGGTCATACTCAAAAAGCGGTGCGTTTCCGGTCTGTAATCGTGAAACGAATCTTCGGACAAAATAGCCGGCATTTGGGTCGTATTTATTGCTCCAAAATTTCCTCCTCTTGTGTTATTGCGATTGACAGGGTTTTCCGACCAGCTTGTAACAGGATTATCGGCAAGCCACCAAGCAAGAGCACTTGCTAAGCTCTGAGACTGCGGATGACGATTTGTCTCGTGAATCAGCACTAACGGTCTATTAACCATGCCATTAAAAGCATCGCTATGAATAGAATGATATATATCTGCATTAAAAGCATTTGCCATATCTCTTCTTGCCGCAGTACTCAGAAACGGCGTTGGAGTAGTAGTACGTGTCATACCCACAACTGCACCTTGACTTTCTAATATTCTACGCGATTCGAGTCCTCTCCACACATTCATTCTCGACTCGTAGAAACCGTCATTGCCCAATCCGGTAGTAGTTTCTATGGGAAAGTTAATCGTTGCTACATTTCGGTCGCCTGAACCAAAACCATCGTGTCCCGGGTCAAGAAAAATTCTTTGTCCTTGCAACAAATTTTGCGCTGTTAAATTTAAGGTAAATAACATACCAAACAGCATTGCTATACAAAATATTCTATTTTTCATAATTCTAAATTTTAACGTTGAACACTAATTTCCATTATGTACAATTCACCCGCCATTGTATGGAAAGCAATTTGATTTCCTGCGGGAGAAACAGCAGGATACATAGCTATTTTACCGCTATTAATTTGTGTCAGATTTTGTCTGATGTTTCCATCGGCGGTAACTGCTACAATGCTGGACTCCAAAGTAACGCGACCATCATCGCGGTCGTCCATAGCAACAATCCAATCGTTGTTAATCCACTGCGGAGCATGAATATTATGTCCGAGATTGGCAAGTACGTTTCCTTGCAAGTCACTGACAAATGTTTGTCCAAGACAAGCTACAAAGTAAACAATGCGTGTTCCGTCGGGCGAAAGTGATGCCCAAAGATAATTGTAATCTCCATTTGGAGTTAAAACCGTTGTCTGACCGTTTCTTTCAACCGCCAATTTCAAGTCTTGATTTACATAAACAACGGGACGAGTTTCAGTCGCTTGACGACGAAGTGTCATTGTTGTGCCGTTTCTCAATGCTTCCAAAGGAACTTCATTGGCAACTGCCGTTATTCGCTGCATTTGCGCATTTTCCAAATTAATGGAATACACTTGCCGAACACCCAAATGACTTCTGCTGAAATCTGTCTGGCGCACAGTAACCGTTCGTGAATCGTCAGAAATTGCCGGCATCCAGCCTGCGCCTGCGCCTGTGGTTAATACTCGAACTTGTTTGGTTGCAAGGTCGAGTGATTTCAAACCTGCATAGTCTTCACCACTCAACAAAATCGTTTTTCCATCGGGAGTGAATTTCGGATGAAACGACTCGCTTCCCGCTTCTCTGATTAATCGAAGTTCCTTCACTTCGATACTCTGTGCGACCGAACTCATAAGCATTCCGCCGAACAGAAACAAAATTGTAAAAATTTGCTTTTTCATTTTAAATAAAAATATAGTTAGACATTAATTGAATTTCAACTAAATCAGCCCCTAAATCCCCTGAAGGGGACTTTTCCATTTTTCAACTGTTTTCATAGAATTTGAAAAGCCCCTTTAGGGGTTTGGGGTGTTTTTTTACAATAAAAAAGCCGTTTCGGTTGTTCAGAACAAAGTCTGAACTCGCGCAACGGCTATGAGATATGCAAACATTAACGACAGCTTGACATACATTAGATTGCATGTATTTCAGTTGTTTGAATGAGAACTTAGGCTGTATCATCGTTTTTGTTTTAATCATGTAATGAAATTTCGACCCCAAATATAGAAAAGTTTTTTCAAACCACAAATTTGAAAATGCAGCAAAAATGCATTATTATAAAATTAAAACGTTGATTGTTAGAAAAAAACACGAAAACTCAACTCGCAAAAAGCTTGTTTTGTTTAAACATTTTTAGTGTTTGTTTTGAATTATTTGTTTTGAATTAAAAAATTACGAGCAAAGACGTGGCATGGCACGTTCTCTACTCGCAATTTTCAGTTCGTAACTACTCTTTTATCTAACAACAATAACCGGTTTTCTGTGTATTTCTCTTCCGGTGTTTACTATCAAGATATAAGTTCCTGTACTCAAATCAATAACCGAAATTTCATTTGCTCTCGCTTCTCTCAGCAATTGTCCGCTGAACGAAAAGAGTTGAAGCAACGGTATTTCGTTCAATTCTGTTCTTACGAATATCATATCCGATGCAGGATTTGGGTATATCGTAATTTGCGTTGCCCATATTTCAGGATTATCGGTTTTGAACAGCCAATCTTCGCTCGGGAATAGTCTCTCATTGTACAGAAGCATATTGTCGAGATTAATATCTAATGTTCTGCTCAATACGCTACTTCTGTGGACAACTCTTATTCCGACAAAAGTATGTTCGCCCGAAGGCAAAGAACTCAAATCTACCTCAACAAACCTCCAACCTACGAACCACAAACGACAAACCGGTACAACTTGTTCGCCGTTGCTTCCGCTAAACAACAATTGAATTTCGTTGCTCGACATATCGCCGTGAATATGCATTCCGATTACCTGTCCATTATTAACCGTCGCAATTGGGTCGGCAACTCTGAAAGTTACCTCAGCATTTTCGTTCGTAAAAGTTGCTCTAAAACGACCCGAAGCTTGACCAAACAATCTCATTCCTGCCGTTGTATTTCTTGCAACAGAAGCACCTGTTACATTGTTGCTTGATTCTGCATCGAAAACCAATCTGCCTGCGGTGTTAAAATCTTCGATAACCGTTCCGTGATTAGTCGCAACATTCGCAGTTGTAAAGGTAATTTCAATCGGCTCGACCACCATTATACCTACTTCGTCTCTTACACCGCCATCTATCACAACTCTGTATGTTCTGTTAGGCCGCAAAGGATTTTGAAGTTCAAATTGAATATCTCCATAAGGTGCCGGAGCAATATTGTTTCTCGGCGGAGGACGACTTGCCATCGACAATTCATTTCCGGCGTCATCAAACACTCTTATTTCGCTTCTGGAACTTGCCGGCTCTAACCGTCGGTCAAAAACATACCAAAAAACCGAATTAATATGCACTCTTTCAGCACCATCAAATGGATAACCTTCCAGCAATACCAAACGATTACGTTCTTTCGTTGTAAATGTAAAAACGAAATCTTCGTCCATTCCTATTCCGCCCGGATGTTGTGCCGATTTATCCAATCGCACAGTATAAGTTGTTGATGCATCTAATGTAAAATTTGGTATGAAACGCATACGATGCTGACTGTCTTCAAAAGTCATTGTTCCTTTAACATGAGGTGTGATGGAAAAAGCATTCCTAACGGATACCGTGTCCATATCCCAATTAAATTCAAGCACTATGTGAGTTGAAGCCTCAGCTGCTACGCCATCTTCAGGCGTATGTTCAACAACTTGCGGCGGCGTATTGCGAATTCTTTCCATTCTGAAATTGAAATATGTTATTTGATTTCGCTCTACAGTAACTACCTGCGTGTATGGATAATAACCATCAAATTCAGCCGTAATGGTATATGCTCCCGGCTCTAGAAGTCTAAACACATACACGCCATTTCTAAAATTATCAACCGTATATACTTTAACCACGTCATCTCCTTTTCTGAGTGTAACCGTTGCACCACAAAGAGGAAGCAAATAATCTGTTGGTCCGAATCTTCTATAACCTGCAAACTGTCCTTCTTCTATTAAATGTAGGCGGTCGCATTTCACCCAGCCCGCAATATTTCCGGTAGGAATATCTTCATCCGTAAAGTAATTAACAATGGCTTCAAAAAAGTTCCATGCTTCCAACCACTTATAGCTTGCACTCATCAGACGATATGTTTCGGGAGTGTAATCGTGCATCGAAGCCTCAGAAAGAAGTCCGGGAACATTCAAACCACGAAGTACTCCGAAACCATTGCTCCATCCCATGTGCAAACGTCCAAAAGTTTTATCACCTATTACCCAGTAATTTCGCGTCCAATAAGTAAGCTGATTGCCGAATATATTTCTAGCTACTCGGGTACTGATTGTCCTGCCTCTATCCTGCGCCCATTGTGGCGGTAAGTGCGCATAATTATTTGTGTCGGTCAAATCTCGCCCCGCAAAGAGCATCAGCACATAATTAGAAACTGCATTTCCGGCATTACTATGAATGGAAATCATGAAGTCGGAGTTAAATTCATTTGCTTGCCGAACAATGGTCGCTAAAGGCAAGCCTGCAGTTTGTCCTTGTATAGTTCCCCAAGTTGAATCACGCGACATCATCGTTACACCGCCTGCATCTTCTATCAAACCCCTTAACCCACGACCTTTAATCAAGTTACTTTGCGATTCCCAAAATCCAACGCCCGGCGATACTACCGGAAAAAGAGGCGTACGAATACCTCTATCATCCGGACTCCAACCGCCGTGTCCGGGGTCAATATAAACTCTTAACGGTATTCCATTTATCACCAAATTCTGAGCAACGAGCGAAACGCTCAACAGAGAAAATAATATCGTGAAAAATATATTTCTTGTCTTCATAATCTTTCGTTTTTATCTTGTTATACTTAATTCCAATACATACATTTCGCCATCATCTGTGGTGTAAACAATTCTGTTTGCAGTAGCAGAAGCCGCAGGATACATTGCCATTTTGTCCGACGGACTTAACTGTTGGCTTACGTTTCCGTTAAGACTTTTCATTATGATTTGCGATTCGGTAATCACGCGACCGTCATCGCGATTGTACATTCCCACCACAAAATCGTTGCCGTACCACACAGGAGCAAGCAATTCGCCAAAAGTAGCAATAACATTTCCGTTCAAATCTGAAACAAAAGTTTTTATGCCAACAGCATGAGACAAAATCATTTGTCCATTTGGCGAAAGCGATGTCCAAATATATCCGCCCGCGCCTTCAATCGGATTCAATCTTTCGGCACGTCCGTTTCTTTGAATGTTCAAGTTTTGTCCATCGCTCCAAACGTAAGGCGGAACAACTACCGCTTCGCTTCTTTGAAGTGAAGCTCTTAACAATCTATCGCCGTCGGCAACCATAACGCCGTTGTCAAAACCTTGCAATTGCTGTAAATTGCGTCGCGGTTCAAATACTTCTCTAATATTTCCTGTTTGTAAATCGAAACTATTTACTCCAATGTGGCGCAAACGCGATTTGTAAACATTCGTTCTGAAAAAAATTCGATTGTCTTCGCCGAAAACAGGGTCAAAACCTGCTCCTTCACCATCGGATACGGTGATTACCGAATTGTCTGAAAAGTTGAAAACTTTCAAACCTCCAAATCCTTCGGAAGTAAATGCCAGCATGTTTCCATCGGCATTAAGCACCGGATTAAATCCTCGTTGCTCGCCATCGAACAAGCGATAACTGTTTGTTACTGTTATCGTCTGAGACGATAATGGTAAGATACTGAATAACAGCATTCCAAAAAATAGTTTTTTCATATTTACATTAATTTTTAAATTGTTTCTATTTCACTATAAACTGCATCGCTCCTACACTTTTCTCATTATCAAACACTCGAAGCAAATATGCGCCCGCAGGAAGATGTTGTATCGACAATTGAAGCGGGAAACCGCTGTTCGTGCCATGAAACTCTTGCGATACCATTCTGCCCTGCAAATCAAAAATCTCCGTTCGAACCGTTTGAGAAGTATTCTCACTCAACTGCAAATAAAGAACTCGGTCAACTGTCGGA
>Ga0136643_10004971_pt1 | contig 18592 bp, 18 predicted proteins | sample TergutLab28metaG_FD_96883 | JGI IMG/M metagenome (GOLD analysis project Ga0136643, IMG submission 96883) | Labiotermes labralis P1 segment gut microbial communities from Petit-Saut dam, French Guiana - Lab288 P1 (version 3) (version 3) | ecosystem: Host-associated > Arthropoda: Insects >...
AACCAACACTGTAGTCAAAAATCTGGTGGATAACTGTACACCGCAAAACCCTTACGGCAGTAAGTTTTCAATACAATACTGCATCGCCGCCATGCTCAAGTACGGCAAACTCGGCATAGATGAATTTACTATGGAAAACTTGGCGGACAAGGATATCCAAAAGCTTATGCCGCAAATCACTGTTATAGTCGATGAAAAGCTGGAAAAAGAATTCAAAGAGAAACCTGAGAGATGGGCTGTGCAGCTAACAATCGAGGATATTAACGGCAACAGGCTTGAAAAGTTCGTAGAATACCCCAAAGGCGACCCGCCAAACCCCATGACATGGGAAGAGTTAGAGCAAAAGTTTATTGACTTAGTTGAACCCTGCTATGGCAAAGAAGTAACCAAGCAGCTATGCAGCATGGTTGGCAACATGGAAGATGTAAAAGACTTCAAAGTATCACTTGAAGAGTGCTTTAAGAAATCCCGGTAAATATGTTAATCAACTATATACAAAAGGCAAGACGGTTTAACCGTCTTGCCTTTTGTAGTTATATCCGGATAATGCCTACAACTTACTGCCTAAGAATTCAGCTATCGCACCCATTCCCGATACGCCTGCAATACGCTCGGCATCAGGATTGTAGTTTGTGTTGGTGTTAACATCGTAGGTGAAGATTTGCCCTTGCTCGTCTTGTATGAACTCGATGCCTGAGATGTGGATATCGTTTGCCGCCAAGAAGGCTTCGTATTTTGTGATAATTGGGTTTGAAAAACCTTCGATAACCTCGAACTTGGCCTTTGCCGGCGTTGTGCCCACAGGGCAGAACATGTCTTCTATTTGGCAGGCATCTGCCGGGCATAGCAAGAAACCGTCACTGGTATCAACACGCACGGCGTACAGGAACTTACCCCCTATGAACTCGCAGCGCGTGATATGCGTGCTTGGAGCTTGTATGTAATCTTGCAGCAGCATTATACCATCGACCGATTCCTCGAATTGGTCGCTCTTTACATATGTTTCGAGCGCGGCGTGCGTTTCGAACTTGCGGACACCCAAACCTTTTCCTGCACGGTTATGCTTGGTGATGAACGGTTTGTCGAACAGGCGTGCCGCCTCGATAATTTCTTCCCTGCCTGATACGGCAATTGTACGCGGAACGGCAATCCCAAACGCGTTAAGCGCAGCATACTGCGCAATTTTGTTGATTTCCAGGTAGAGCGCGCGGGTCGGATTGAATACTTGACGCCCGTGCATCTGCAGCCAGTTAAGCACACATGAGGTATATTCGGGAGCGTAGCGGTTGCCGCGCGTATGCGACGACGCACTCATGCGGTTGTAAAACACACCATCCGGCGGGGCTTGCTCCAAATCAAAGTGGCCTTCGTTCAGGAACCATTCTTCAAACGGCAAGTTTCGCTTGTTGAACTCTTCCGCAAGCGGCTTGACCCATTCGCTGTTTTCATGGATAACGTAGATTTTGCTCACTTCGTATCAATCCCTTCATTCGCATATTCCACTTCACACTAGGCTTCATTGTTCGCAGATAACACCTTTGAACATGGCGATTATCTGCTCTCATTCAGCAAGTGTGAAAGGGAATCCACTATAACGCAGATATCTCTGCAAATTTTCGTTTCCGGATTGCCTGAGAATAACCTCCGGCGACCCTTCAACTTCTATGCTACCATTGTACATGAAGTATACGTGATTGCACAAGCGTTTTATGCTCGAAATTTGATGGCTGATGATTACCCACGTAATTGGGCTGTTTCGCTGCATGTTCAGGATGTATTCCTCGAAGAACGCTACACTTTCGATATCCATATTCGAGAAAGCCTCATCAATCAAAATTAGTTTCGGAGAGAATATGAATGCCCGTATAAGCGCAAGCTTTTGCTGCTGCCCTCCCGACAGGCTTGGGGCGTATTTATGGCGAAATTCTCCAAGACCCGCAATTTCAAGGTAGTGCTCTAATTGTGCTTGGTCGGGCTTTATACCACGCAGCGTCAGAGGATATGTAAGGTTACGCATTACTGTATCGTGAAGCAGATACGGCTTGCGGAATATCATCGTAATATCGCGCTGCGTAAGCCCTTGATAATCGACATCTCCACTGTCAGGGCATACCAAACCCGCCATGATTTTCATGACGGTTGTCTTTCCACAGCCGTTTGGCCCTATTATGCCGTTAATCTGATTGCCGGCAATATCAAGCTGTTCGATATTCAGTGAGAAATCGCCAAAATCTTTGCGAAGGTTAGAAATTTTCATCTGTTCGCTGCTCCTTCCTGCGGATAAAGTCTGTAAGCATCTGAACAGAGAAAGCGATAAGCATAAGGGTTATACCGAGAAACACAGCCCGCTCTATCTCGCCTTGGTTGCGAAGCAATGAGATTGTAGTCGTCATCGTGCGGGTATGAAAGCGTATGTTGCCGCCGACAATCATTATCGCACCAACCTCGCTCATAGCGCGCCCAAACCCGGTTATCACGGCGAAGTATATCTCGTTGCTAAGCTCTCGCACAATCAACAATTGAGACTGTCGGCGGGTCGCACCCATCGTAACGGCGAAAGCGCGTATGCGGCCGGCATTGCGGCCGGCGGCGGTATACACCATGCCGCAAATTATCGGGGTCAGCAAAAGCACCTGCGCTATGACCATCGCCTCGAACGTGAACAGCAGCCCCATAAAGCCCAACGGCCCGCGGCGCATGAGAATCAAGTAGACCACAAGCCCTATAACAACAGGCGGAGAGGCCATCAATGTGCGGTTAACGGCAACAACAAGCCCTTTGCCCACAAAATTTGCGCGTTCAAGCAGCAGTCCGGCAGGTATGCCTATGACCGAAGCAACAAACGTCGACAGCAGCGTCATACGTAGCGTAAGGGTTATAATGCCTAAGATTTCGCCATCGAAAAGCAAGTCAAGCATTGTTGCCACCTTCTGAATAATATATTGATTCTATCGGTATTATCTTGCGTCCGGGAAAAACAGCGGCTGCCCAAATTCTTCAACACCGAAGCTTGCTATAAGTGCTTGAGTTGACGGGCTTAGCATCCAGTCAACAAAAGCCTGCGCCGCCTCAATCTGCAACGAAGAAGATACGATCATTATCCCATACGGATTCAAAAGCTCTTCATGCCCCTCGCAGACGATAACGAAGTTGTCCTTGTTAGGAAAGCTCAACCATGTCGCACGGTCTGAAAGTGTGTACGCCTGCATTTCGATTGCCATACCAATCGTTGCACCCATACCCTGCCCGACTTCTATGTAGTTCGGATTGCTATGCGGTTCAAGCCCGACAGACTCCCACACCTGCAGTTCGAAAATATGCGTACCCGAGTTGTCGCCCCGCGAGATGAAACTAAGGTTTTCATTGTATATCTGTTCGAATGTTGCGCTGATATCGTTATTATGCTCGATTGGACCATCGTCAGGGCCAATGATTATGAAGTCGTTGTACATGATATCGTAGCGGCGTGGAGCGTAGCCCTCAGCAACGAAGCGGTCCTCTTCCGCGCGCGCATGCACAAGGAGGACATCGGCTTCACCATCGCGCCCGATTTGCAAAGCCGCACCTGTTCCAACAGCAATTACGCGAACTTCCCAGCCATACTCCTGCTCAAACACAGGTAGTATATAGTCAAGCAAGCCTGAGTTTTCCGTGCTGGTCGTAGTGGATAGCACAAGCGTTCCGCCTCCGTCAAGCGGATGGGCTTCTGCAATTGGCTCAGCCGGCGGCGGTGTCGGCACTGCAGCAGCCGGTATCGGTGTAGCTGCGGGCTGCGGTACAGGCACGGGAGCTTGCGCACAAGACGCTAATATCAACATAGCCATAACAACACCCAGCATACTTGACAGCATTCTCATTTTCTTCATAACTTTTCATCCTCCTTTTTAATAGTCGTTTAAGCTGTTGCTTAACTCACTATAACAAAAAAAGCACCCAAGAGGACGCAAAACATAAAGCGGCTACAACAAAAAGCAGCTATAATTTGCATCCTTTTCACAATGGAAGGCACGCGCGTTTCCCCACGCACCCTAACGTTCTGCAAAGCATAGCTACCGGTTGCGCCGTAGCTCGGCAGAATCGAAGCAAATAGTTTGTTCAGATTGTATATCAAGTTTGGTAGTTTGTCAATCTTTTATCGGATGAAAGAGTAGATAAAAGGGGGGTTGACAATTGGGCGCATATGTGTGAAAATAAGTGTCGACCCAATCCCATGGAGGCATAGCTCAGCCGGGAGAGCACTTGCTCGACAAGCAAGGGGTCACTGGTTCGATCCCAGTTGTCTCCATAACTATTCAAATCAACAAGAAAGCCTGCGGATTCAATATCCGCAGGCTTTTTGCATGTCGCCATTTATATAGCACTTTTGCCGTTTTGGTGGTTGCTTGGTATTTATTGCATGAAAAACGGCCAGACTTAATCTGACCGTTCGATAGCAAAATGTGTAGCTTATATTTCAGAAAGCGGTATATAGTTTCCTTTTGAATATTCCTCACGACCTCGTAAAATAATCGCCTTTTCGTCTTCCGTCAAATCCGTCTCGACAATTGGTTCTTCTGCTATCAGTAGCGTTAAAATTGGCTTTAATGCAATTAATGCGCTATCCGGCAAGACGCTGATATATTCTTGAACTTCCTTTTTTATAGCTGACATGTTCAAAACCCTCCTTTATAGGCTTGCCCTCTCGTGGTAATCGTGTGAATGTTTATAGTATTGTCAATGACATCAAACAACGCTCTGTAGTCTCCAATGCGCAGCCTGTAACCATCTTTCCCGACAAGGCTCTTTATATCCCCTTGCGGCGGTTCAAGCTCCAGCTTCTTCAATGCCTTTATTATACGCGATTTATCGGGTTCATGCAACCGTTTTAAGTATTTTGCAGCTTGTGTCATATCTCTAGTAAGTGACCGCATAGGCGACACAATAGTCAGGAAGATGAAAAAACCTCGCCGATGATGCAAAATTCGTCAGCGAGGTTTTGTTATAGTGAGTTAAGTTGAATCTCTTACTACTTTTTTGCAGCCGCTTCGATGTATGCGACTAAATCATTAACCGTCTTTATCGTCTCGGCTGAATCTTGTAAAAATTCCATATCAAACTCTTCTTCCATCACGGATATCATTTGAAAGATATCGAGAGAATCCGCCCCAATATCATTAGCCAGAGATGTTTCAGGCGTGATTTTGGCCTCATCGACACTCATTTGTTCGGCAATTATCGTTCTGACTTTTTCAAATACCATCATTACCACTCCTTATGTTATAGTTAATTAACTATAGCCTGCCCTTTTTCGCATTTGTTGCCCCAAGAGTCAAGCAGTTCTTCATTTTTGTAGACGCAGATCATTTCGCAGTTGTTAGGGCAGTTAGTGCATTCAACACCCTTTGTTTCAAAGTTGATATCCGTGATATTGAAGTCGAATAGATTCTCTTCCTTTATTCCCTTGCAAAGAACCGCTACGCCGAGCGCACCCATGAGATGCCCTTTAGGGTCAACATATACGGGCATTTTAAGCTCTTTTTCGAATTCTTTTACCACGGCGGCATTCTTGCTTACTCCCCCCTGGAAAACCACCGGAGACTTAATTTGCTTCCCTTTGCCTACGTTGTTCAGATAGTTTAGGACGATAGCTCGGCACAGCCCCGCCACTATATCAGCCTTGCTATGCCCGATTTGAGCCTTGTGTACAAGGTCACTTTCAGCGAAAACCGTACACCTTGCGGCAATTTTCGCAGGATTATCGCTTGTTAAAGCCAGCCCCGCAAAATCTTCAAGCTCCAAGTCCAAGCGTTTTGCCTGGCTGCTCAAGAACGAACCTGTTCCGGCGGCGCAAAGAGTATTCATGGCATAATCCATGACGACACCATTGTTTATCAGTATAATCTTTGAATCCTGCCCGCCTATTTCAAGAATCGTCTGCACATCGGGAACAACCGAAAGAGTGCCTACCGCATGAGCCGTTATTTCGTTCTTCACAACCCGCGCGTTAAGTGCTATGCCTATCAGCTTTCTTGCAGAGCCCGTAGTTCCTGCATTTACTACTGTGTAGGCGGAATCAAGTTTTTGCGAAATCTCATTCAAAACGTTTTTGACAGCCTGAATGGGATTACCCAGCGTCCATAGATAACTCTCCGCCAAGACATTGTTATGTTCGTCGATAACAACTCCCTTTGTAGAAATAGAGCCGATGTCAATGCCTAAGTATGCTTTTTTCATTCTTGCCCAGCTCCTCTTTTCATAATGTCGAATCACTTAGAACCAAAAACAGTGATTCGACGATGATTTTGCTTTGCAAAATCATCCACACCTCACTTCACTATGTTACATTCGGTGTATTGCGTTCGCTGATTAAAAATCGCTGCACGCAAGCGTGCCGATTTTTAAATCATCTCACTGCGGTAATCATGTCGTGGAAGGCCTCAAGCCTTGTATGAACTCCCGCCTCACTTGTCTCGGTGTCGAATGTCATATACATAATAGGGACATTATGGTCTCGCGACATATTTTGCAGAATGCTCATAGCGGTTATCTCGGGAGAGCATGATGCAGGCTTCACATGGATGATGCCGTCAACACCATCTTGTATCATTTGATAAGCATGGGCTATTGCATCGTTAGCGGTACTGCCGATGTTATAGTCTACATAGCCCCCGCTGTTTTTAACCTGCTCGTCAACAGTAAAGACAGCAACCGCCATGCGTGACAAGTTGAACGGGCTGATAATTTCAACATTATGTTCGGCAAGCCATTTTTCCAAATAGCAGTTGGATGACGGCTCGATAACAACATATATTTCACCCACAATGCCGATTCTTATGGGTTTCTCGGGCTTGTTTATTGCAATGGCTTTCATTTCTTCTTTGTATCTCACACCGATACTTGCTGCTACGGCTGCATTTTGCGCATCCCCTATCTCTTGTAAATACGCTGCGTAGAGCTTTTCATGCTCACCTTTATTCAGCTCGAATGCCATATTTCTGCGCATGGTGTCGGCAAGCTCATCCATATCAATTGTAATTTTGACTATAGTCTCAAGAACAGCGTCGAACTCCTCGCGGGTTAAATCTCGGTTTATATCATTCATAGCCTTGTAGAGCCTGTTTACCGTCGGGATATAGTCAAACAAGGTAATCATTTCGCATTCATATCCAAGGTCGTGCAGAATCTGTTTTTGCAATATATCGTAGAGGCCAAGGCGGCAACCCGCTCCCGGCATTACAAACACATTCGCACCTTGTTCAGCCGCCTCGATGAAGTTCCCGAGAGTAGTCTTAAAAGGAGTGCATATCATATCGGGACTGTGCCTGCCTCCAAGCTCAATGGTTCGCTTGGTAACAGGAGGGCAAAGCATTGTTTTGTAATTCAAGCACCGCTCAAGCAGCATATTAATTACAATGTGGTAATCGCCCATCTTGGGGGCGCACGCCAATTTTTCGGTAGCCGCCATTATTGCACCTCCCGCTTTGCCGTAATAATGTCCGTGAAGCTCTCCAAGCGTGTTTGAATGCCCGCACTTGCGTCTTGCTCGTCAATTACAAGGGAAAGAATCGGCTTATCTTTTATCAGCCGAATCAGCAGTTCGTTAAATATTGAATCCGGGCCGCACGGGAAGGTTGAAATAAGGATAATACCGTCTACACGGTCGCGGTACTTTTCGATACCGCCAATAAGTTGCGCGCTTACTGTCCAGTACACTCTCTTCCCGTAGGTTCCCTTGGTTAATGCCTGCGCTTCTTTTTCGTTTATCAAGTCGGAGAATATCACCTTGATATTTTCTTTCGCGAAAAAATCCGTTATGTCTTTTCCTATGCAGGCGTCATATGTGTTGTATGCGTGCGAGAAAATCAAGACTTTTGGTCCATCGCTGTTAAGCAATTCATCCTGCTGCAAAATCTTAGCTTCTTTAACGCTTTCGGCGGCAGCTACGGCCTTTTTGTACGCCTCTAAAGCCTCTTCCTTACTCTTGCCGAGAGCCGCTCCGATTTCTGCAAATGCAGCGGATTCTCTCTTGCGATAAAGGTAATTGACCTCTGCATGCAGAAGTTTCGCCTCGGGAAATGTATTTCTGACAAGGTCGTACAGACCGAAAATTCTTGTGCAGTATTCCTCGCGGATTGCTGAATTTTCTATGCGCGGCACGAAAATCATGTCGCACTTATCAAGCAAATACTCTACATGCCCGATAAATATTTTGGACGAAAAACAGGCTTCATCGATAGAATTGCTTACGCCCATCTTAACGATTTCCTTGTTGGTTTCAGGGCTTACAATCGTTTCGATGTTCAGGTTCTTGAAGAAATTCAGCCACAAATCTTCGTAGAAATAATACTGCAAAGCTCTGGGTATCCCTATTCTCATTTAAATGAACAGCCCCCCATCAACTTTAATAACTTCACCTGTAATATACGATGCCCAATCACTTGCTAAAAAGACAGCAAGTTTCGACACATCATTAGGCCTCCCTGCCCGCAAAAGAGGAATTTTAGCAACAAACTCATCCTTATTTGTGCCTGCAAGCTTTGCTGTCATATCAGTTTCAATAAGACCCGGCGCAATTGCATTACAGGTAACACCGCGCCCTGCGAGTTCCTTCGCAACGGTTTTCGTCAGAGCGATAAGTCCTCCCTTAGAGGCGGCATAACTTGCCTGCCACTCCAAACCGTTTACACCGCAAACGCTTGCAATGTTGATAATCGTGCCTGAACGAATTTTCATAAAGGCAGGATAGAGATGTTTTATCATGTTGAACGAGCCTTTGAGATTAACATTCATGACATCGTCATAGTCTTTCTCGGTAATCCTCAGGATTGGGTTATCGCGTGCTATCCCGGCGTTATTCACCAAAATATCAACCTGCGTAAAGTCTTTAATTACATCCTCAACCATTTTTTTCGACGCGTTAAAATCTGAAATATCGCACTCGTATATTTCGCACCGAACATTTTCTTTCAAAACCAGCTCACGAACCGCTTCCGCGTCCTTTGGGTCGCCAATGTAGTTGAGTGCTATATTCGCACCGCTTTGTGCCATGTCAAGAGCTATTGCGCGGCCTATACCCCGCGATGCCCCTGTTATTAATGCTGTTTTCCCTTGCAACATTTTCTTCTCCTCCAATCCAAAAACTATAGTCGTCTAAGTTTAAAGCCTCAACTTAATTCACTCTAAGGTTTTGCAAATTGCAACTGGGGTTTTGCAGGTTCATTCGAATAACGAATGTAGAATATAACCACCGATATAACTTTAGCGAGTTCAATCGCTATGCCCATTATGTTCCAGCGAAAATCTCCTTGTAAGATATTAATCGGCGTTTGCGAAAGTATTACCATAAAAGCATAAATAACAACAGTTATACGAACATAGTGAACGCCCGGCAGATACTGGCCTACTACAAAACCCATAGCCGCAAATGCTCCGAGTATGTGCAGCCACCGAACCTGCTCCGGTACAGTCGGAATATTGATTATGTTCACAGTAATGGCAACAGCTATCATCACCAACAAGAAATTGAGACCCAACTCCTTACTCTGCGGCGTGTTCCTGGAGAAAATCTGCCAAAACACCAAATTCCGAAAAGTGCTGTAAACTCCGGCGATAACCAATGTCCTTTGAGTATCCATCGAAGTCGCAAGGCCCATAGCAATGAACATCGCCATCCAGAAGAAACTTCCGATACCTGTAACAAGAAAATATTTCGACTTATCCTTAATCTGATACGAAGCAAACTCAAACCCAATTGTGATTACACCCAGAATCTGAGCTATTATAAACCAGTTATTCATATTCTTTCACTCCTACTTTTTGAAGGTTTCAAATTTTCTGCAATATGCAACTGCAACTGCGCCGGGGCCTATATGTGTACCTATTGTTGCTCCAACTTCTACAGGAGCATCTATCTTTGTACCCAAAGTGGCTTCCAAGTTAGTTTTCAATAACGTAATATCTTCTTCTCTAAGTATGTGGCCAACAACCAGGCTTACGTTGTCCATTTCGCCTTGCAAGGCCGCCACTACACCTTCTTCAATCAATTGCATAACCTTTTTCTTGCCGCGTACACTGTCAAATTGCTCAACCGTACCATTAACAAGATGCAGAACAGGCCGCAACCCCAGAATTCCGCCGACCAAAGCAGTTGTCGGGCCGACTCTTCCGCCTTTTCGAAGATACTCTACAGTATCCAGTGTGAAATAAATCTTTGTGGTCTTGATAACTTCTTCTGCAACTGCGGCAGTTTCGGTTATTGAGTATCCGGCATCGCGCATTTTTATCATCTCTTTTAGTATAAGACCTTGCCCCATACTACCGTTCAAAGAATCTAAAACCGTTATCGTTCTGTCCGGAAAATCTTCTTTCAGCATACCGGCAGCAATAACTGCACTGTTGTAAGAGCCGCTGTTCTTAGAAGATATAGTAAGTATGATTATATCTCTGCCGGTTTCTAAGTATTGGATACAAGCATCAACATAATCTTGCGGATTTGGCTGCGCAGTTTTCGGGAAGAGTTTCTTTTCTTCCTGCAAACGCTTGAAAAACGTTTCCTTAGATATGTCAATGCCTTCTTTTAAGTGTGTCTCTTGGTCAAACGTGATGTAAAACGGCACAATATCTATGTTGTGTTGTTGTGCTTCATCCTTAGTAAAATCACAGCCACCATCTGAAATTAGTTGAAACATATTTGCCTCCTGAAATCGTATTATGAGCAGCACTTTGCTTGCTCCTACACACATAGACAACAGAATATTAATTTGGTTGCATATAGTTTTCAAAAATAAAAAAGGATTGTTTCAACAACCCAAAAGAAAAAGCAATAGCCAAAGATGGCGGCAAGTTTGTTGCGCTACTCAACTACAAGGACTTTTATTTGCTCTTTCTATACTCATTTAGTATATTTCACCACTTTTGGCGCACCATATTGAAGATGATTAGAGTTTTTCGTCTATTTAGTAAGGATGTGCCGCATGATTTCAACTTTACATGAAGATAAGTGCGTAAAGCAACTGCGCACGCATATATTTATCGCTGTGTTCATATTTCACACGGCAGTGCTTACATTTTTTGTGAATATAGAGCCAAGCTCAAGTGCGTTTCACGAGACAATTGGAGTGATGGGCGTATTCTTGCCGATTTTTGCCGCATGGCTTACAGCTGCCCCGCCGTATACGCCAACATGGTTCATGCTCCCGCGTTTGTTTGGTAAGTTTTTGTCGGCTTGCGCGACATTAATACTTGCACTTGCTGTAAGTTTGGTATTCCCTGCGGCACTCGCGTTTTTCGGCAGTGTCGATATTGCGCACACACTGGGTGCGTATCTTGGGCTGTTCTTGCTTGGGACTGCGTATTTGTCGCTCGGTATGTTACTTAGGCTGATGCTGGGAAATGGCGTAATGCTTGGCATTGTGAGTTTCGTGCTTTCGCTTTGCCTGTTTTTCACAGTGTTCGAGCATAGATTCAGCAGCTTCATTAAAGGGCTGCTGAGCTTCGCGGATGTAGTGTTCTTTGTTTCTTTTTCGGTATTCTTCATATCAATTGCGATATTCAGTACAAAAGGGACTAAGCGCAAAGTTACAGTATCGCGCATTCTTTTAATCGGAGTCAGTTTGGTGTTTGTGAACATGCTTGCAGCAAAACCCGCGCTGACTGCCGACCTTACCGCCGGGCGCATTTTTTCACTTTCACCGGAAACCCGAAATATCCTCGATACACTTGATGAACCTGTCCATATCTATGCTGTATTTCCTCAAAGCAGAAGCCATACGCATATCGAAATTTCTCGGGAAATATTGCGCCGATATGCGCGCCGCCGCAATGTACACTTGAGATTTATATCCCCCGGAATATTAGATTATAAAGGCTTTGAAGGCACTGCTCCGTACAGCATTGTAATAACGCAGCACGATAATATCAAAGTTATCCCGCCCGAGAAATTATTCATCACAACTTTCGATGAATACGAATTGCAGATAAGTATCGCTGCTCTAAATGTCGAAGCCGAGCTGACAAACGCAATTCTATACTGCACTTCCGCTGAAAATTTTGTAGTCGGCCAATTTCTTGGACATGCCGAACAGCCGCTTCCGCAGGCATTTATTGGTGCGCTTACCTCGGCTAATTTTGACATTGTGAACGTATCCGCAGATGAAGATGCTGTTCCATCCGAGGTGTCGGTATTGATGATAACAACACCCGCCACTGATTGGACTATGGTTGAAGCCGCCCTCTTTACCAACTTCTTAGATCGCGGAGGCAGCGCGGTGTTTTCCGTCGATACTGCAAATTTCCCAATGCTGCATTTTGACGCAGTTTTGGCAAGCCTCGGCGTAGAGCTTGGCGGCAAACTTGTTATCGAGACGCAAGACTATCTGTACGCAGGAAACAACATATTTGCAGCCGCGCTGCCTTTCAGTATTGGCGGGCATACGCGCCGCATACTTATACCCGGTACTCAAGCAGTATACCTGAGCGACAGCTGCAATACCAATGTGACTGTCAGCGGAATTGTGACTACAAGCCCTTATGCGTTCGAGCAATCAAACCCTTGGGATGCCGCGGACGACGAATACCTCGGAGTTTTCACTCTCGCAGCCAAGATAGAAACAGAGCGGGCAAATTCAACAGCACGCGCTGTCGTACTTGGAAGTTCGCTTATTTTCGATGAAACTGCAAACAGATTTTCAGATGGCGAAAATTATCGTTTTTTGATAGACGCAATCAATTGGGCTCAGCACATTGAATACTCTCCGGATATCGCGCCCACTCTGCTGAATGACGCCAAACTCGCTGTCAATGATATCGAAGGACTTATTTTTGCGGCATTGCTCGGAGGAATTTTTCCGGCTATAATACTGATTACAGGTTTGCGCCGGATTCGTTAACCCTATAATTCCTATGAGCTATAGGGAAAGCCTGTATCCATTTTGCGGGATACAGGCTTCTGTTAGTTTAAATCCTTGATTGAATTTCCGGCGTTCAACTCGCTGACCAATTTTTCCTGAATATTGCGGCACTGCAAACCTTCAAGCTCGGCAAAGATAATTCCGGCTGCTTTGTTGCCAACCGCGGCACCCGGCTGCAGCATATGGGCAATGCTCTTTTCCGACATCTCGACCCATTTTGGCCCGCCCAGCACACCTACAGATATCTGCTCGGGTACCGCAATTTTCGACTTATGCAGAAACTTTATCCCGCCCTCGGCAAGTATATACTGAGAGTAAAATATCGCCGTGATTGATTCATCCTCAAGTATTTCCTTAGTTACGCGCACACCGTCATCGTGCGTAATGCCCAGAGTTACCTTGACAAGATCTTCATCAAACGGCAGGTTGTTATCCAACATTGCCTGTCTGTAGCCGTCGAGACGTTCATACAGGTTTGTGATCGGTGTATCCCAGTAAACAAGAGCAATGCGCTTATGCCCTTTGTTGATGAAATGCGTTGTCATATCATAAGACGCTTGGAAGTTATCGCTGGAAATAAAGTTGTAGCCATCCAAGCCGTCCAGCGGACGCTCTACAGCAACATATGGAATGTTGTGGGCTCGTATGTATTCTGTATTTTCTGTGCCTTTGTGCGTCGGGATGATTACGTACGCATCGACCCAAAGCTGCTGCATCCGCTCGATGACAATCTTCTCGTAGACAGGGTCGTCGAACGTATTGCATACCGAAAGCACATATCCCTTGCTGTTCGCTACCTTCTCGATTGCGAAGAATACGTCCAGGAAGAAGTGGTTGTCGAACTGCGGCGTTAAAAACGCTATGACGCCCATTCCCTTGCCTTTCAACCCGCTTGCCACCGCCGATTTCACATATCCCAACTCGCGCGCGGCATCTTCAACGGCTTTGCGCATCTCCGCGGTGATGTATCGGTTCTTGGAATTGTTCAGCACATATGAAACCGTCGCGATTGACGTTCCCGCACGCAAGGCTACATCCTTGATTGTTGTACGCTTGACTTTCTGCACTTTCTAATGTCTCCTCTGCAACCAACGGACGCCATATATGGCGTCCCTACGCGTAGGGCCACGATATATCGTGGCCGCACATGTGTCCAATGAATCTATTTTATTGCGGTTTCCAGTGCTACTTCCATCATGCCTGTGAACGCTGTTTGTCGTTCGAGCGCGGTCGTAACCTTGCCTGTGAAGATTTCGTCCGAAATTGTGAGGATAGCAAGCGCATTCTTTCCGGCACGAGCGGCGTTCATATACAGCGCAGCGGCTTCCATTTCTACGCATAGCAAGCCCATTTTGTCCCAACGCTCCATCGCGGTTTGGTCGTCATCGTAGAATGTGTCAGACGAAAGAACATTGCCCACGGCAAGCTTTAAACCTTTGGCGCGAGTCGCTTCCACTGCCTTTTCAAGCAGATTGAAAGACGCTATCGGAGCGTAATCGCCCGGCAAGTTGTACTGCCTGACAAACGAGGAATTTGTGCATGCCCCTTGCGCAAGGACAATGTCACCTATGTGCAGATCGCGGCTGATTGCGCCCGCCGTACCGACGCGCATTATATTCTCGACACCGTAGAAGTGGAAAAGCTCGTATGAGTATATCCCGATTGACGGGCAGCCCATACCCGAACCCATAACCGACACCGGCACACCTTTGTATGTACCTGTAAAACCTAACATCCCGCGAACTTCGTTGAATTGAACAGGATTTTCCAAAAAGTTTTCAGCGATAAACTTCGCACGTAAAGGGTCGCCCGGCATTAACACCGTTTTTGCGATATCTCCCTGTTTTGCATTAATATGAGGTGTTGGTATTTTATTCATATGTGCCTCCTAATTAAGTTTGTAGGATTTCAGCACATTGTACCACGAACTTGCCTCGATAGCAACTAAGAATAGAAGTGAGAAATGGGCGAATACTAATCTGTACACTAACCCATACGAAAGGACGATTCCCTTGCAGCAACCACGATGGAATTTCGATAACAGCTACGCCAAACTGCCGCAGCATTTCTTTACAAAACAACTTCCAACACCTGTCCGCGCGCCTGAAATGGTCATCTTTAACGATGCTCTTGCGGGTTCTTTGGGCGTACCTTCACAGCTTGAAGTCTTTGCCGGCAATGCCATACCCGAACACGCAGAACCTATATCTCAGGCCTACTGCGGACACCAGTTCGGGCATCTCTCCATGCTGGGCGACGGCCGTGCCGTACTGCTTGGTGAACATATAACAAGCTCGGGCGAACGCTTCGACATACAGCTTAAAGGCTCGGGCAGAACGCCGTACTCCCGCGGCGGAGACGGACGAGCCGCTCTTGCTCCCATGCTGCGCGAGTACATCATCAGTGAGGCGATGCACGCCCTCGGTATCCCTACAACCCGCAGCTTTGCTGTAGTCACAACAGGCGAAACAATTTGCCGCGGAAAAATATTGCAGGGAGCAATCCTGACGCGCGTTGCGGCAAGCCATATCCGCGTAGGAACGTTCGAGTTTGCCGCGCATTTTGGCTCTGTTGATGATATCCGCGCCCTCGCCGACTACACCATATCACGCCATTTCCCGGGCAATGTCAATGACGAAAACAAATATCTGTCGCTGCTTAGTGAAGTTGCAAAACGGCAGGCATCACTGATTGCAAAATGGCAGCTTGTAGGCTTTATCCACGGTGTGATGAATACCGACAATATGGCAGTCAGCGGCGAGACAATAGACTACGGCCCATGCGCTTTTATGGATACCTACGACCCTGCTACGGTTTTCAGTTCGATAGACACCCACGGGCGATATGCCTATGAAAATCAGCCGAAAATAGCCGCTTGGAACTTAGCACGCTTCGCCGAAACATTATTGCCGCTTATCCACCAAGACAATCAAGAAGCTGTACGCCTTACAGAGGCTGAAATATCAACATTCCAAAGTTTGTATCGGCATAATTGGCTTGCCGGAATGCGGGCAAAGCTTGGGCTGTTCGGCGAAGAACCTGAAGATGCCGCGCTAATCAATGATTTACTGCAGCTCATGCAAGAATCTAAGGCAGACTATACAAACACTTTCCGCTCACTGACTCTCGGCAGACAAGCAACCGAGCCTATGTTTTCCGAGCCTGCTTTTTACGAATGGCATGAACATTGGCAAGCACGGCTCAGCAAGCAATTTCAGCCGCACGTCGAAGTTGAAAAACTTATGAAGAAACATAACCCATCTGTTATTCCGCGCAACCATAGGGTTGAAGAAGCTCTAGCCGCCGCAGAAAATGGCGACTTGAGCGTAATGCACAAACTTCTCGCCGTCCTCAGCAATCCATACGAATACACACCGGAACAGGAAGACTATACCGAGCCGCCGTCAGGCAAATTTTGCTGTTACAAAACATTTTGCGGCACGTAATTGGCATATCTATAACAAACTTGCAAAATCCGATAAAAATAAGTATACTAGATAGATATAAACACAATACGACAACAGGAGGCGAACATGACAAAGGCAGAGCTAAAAAAATTGGTCGACACAGCTTCAGGCCGGTGTCCGGCGGATTTGGTAATCCGAAATGCCAAGGTCGTAGATGTTTATGGCGGCACCATCATGGAGGGTGATATTGCAATCGTTGACGGATGTGTGGCCGGTATTGGGAATTACGAAGGAAAGTCTGTCTACGATGCAAAAGGCAAGTTCGCAGCTCCCGGGTTTATTGACAGCCATATCCACATCGAGTCCGCTTATGTAACACCGGAAGAAATCGGGCGGCTGCTTGTACCCCACGGCGCAACGACAATCATCGCAGACCCTCACGAAATTGTGAATGTCAATGGCATGAAAGCGATGCACTATATGTTGGAAGCCGCGCAGGAAACTGTCTTGGACATTCGGTACATGATGCCGTCATGTGTACCCGCTACACCGTTTGAACACGCGGGTGCCGGCATTGGTGCAAATGATATAGCGGAAGCGTTGCAAGATGGTCGGATTTTGGGGCTTGGCGAGTTTATGGATTTCCCGAGTGTTGTCTCGGCGGCAGACTTCGCCTTAGATCGCCTGATGGCTGCGAGAGCCAAAGGCGTTCCGATTGACGGACACAGCCCGGGGCTTACAGGGCTTGCCCTGAACGCATATGCCGCCGCGGGAATCTCCACAGACCATGAATGTATCACGATAGAAATGATGCAGGAACGTATTTCACGCGGGATGTACATACTTATGCGGCAAGGCTCTGCCTGCCGCGATTTAGAGGTACTGCTCGGCGGGGTTACGCCGCAGAACAGCTCACGCTGTTTACTTTGCTCGGACGACCGCCAGCCGAAAACCATTTTAGAACTGGGACATTTGGACGACCATCTGCGCATTTGCGTACGCTACGGGCTGGACCCGATTACAGCCATCCGCATGGCTACACTGAATGCCGCTAACTGTTTCGGCCTTTCCGACCGCGGTGCTATCGCGCCCGGGTTAAGGGCTGATATTGTTCTCTTGGACGACTTGACCGATTTCCGCGTCTCTCAAGTGTTCATCAAAGGAACGCTTGCGGCTGATGAGGGAAAGTATCTGCCATCAGTCACCCGATACGACAGTACGGCTATGGAGAGCAGCTTCCGCGTGAAAGACTTCTCGGTTGACAAGCTGAAGCTGAACCTAAAAAACGATAAAGTACATGTCATTGATATCTTGCCCGGCGGTGTTGCCACCGGAAAGGGAATCGCCCAAGTGCGGTTAAACTCGGATGGCGACTTTGTACGTGATGAATCTCAAGATATCGTCAAGCTGGCTGTGGTTGAGCGGCACCAAAACACAGGCAATGTTGCGGTAGCTCTTTTGCGCGGATATGGTATCAAAGCCGGAGCTGTAGCCCTGTCCATTGCCCACGATTCCCACAATATTATCACAACGGGAACTAATGATAACGACATGGCCTTTGCCGTAGAGCAGCTTATTGCCCAAGGCGGCGGTGTGGTGCTGGCGAAGGATGGAGTTGTGCTTGAGTCTATGCCTCTTCCCATCGGCGGGATTATGAGCAATCAAAGCGGCGAATGGGTACATGAAAAGCTCACCGCCATCCACGAGATTGCACATCAAGAGCTTGGAATCAGCGGGGATGTAGAACCGCTTATGACATTATGTTTCATGTCGCTGCCCGTAATCCCCGAACTAAAGCTGACGGATATGGGACTGTTCGATGTCTCAACCTTTAATTTCATTTCGGTAGAAGCCGAGTAATTCTGAAAAAAATTTAGCGGAGACTTCCGCATATATCATGGAGGTATATTGTATGTTTGCTGATTTATGGGTGTTTAGTATTGCAGTATTGTTTGTAACGGTGAATGGTTTCAGTATGCTGGCCTGGGCGGCATCGCAGGGCTACAAAATGAAACCTACGGCATTTGCGTATCTTATCGGTGCGGTTGGTAACTTGCTCACAGGTTCTATTACGCCGATTTCCGGCCAGTCTTCAATCTTGACAGTTTCGCATTTCATGAAAAATGTTAACGAGCGTATTGCCGCGCTGCTTATTGCGGTAGTCGTTATGGTTCCGCTTGGCCTCACGGGAACTGTTACAAGAATCGCTGATTTTGCAGGGCCTGCGGTTGTGCAGGGTATGATGGCAGGCGTTGGCCTTATGGTTGCCGGTATCAGTTTCGACATGTTCAAGCAATC
>Ga0136643_10004972_pt1 | contig 18589 bp, 11 predicted proteins | sample TergutLab28metaG_FD_96883 | JGI IMG/M metagenome (GOLD analysis project Ga0136643, IMG submission 96883) | Labiotermes labralis P1 segment gut microbial communities from Petit-Saut dam, French Guiana - Lab288 P1 (version 3) (version 3) | ecosystem: Host-associated > Arthropoda: Insects >...
AGCCATGAACTCAGACTGGCCAGGTCACAGATGCAGCACAAAAATCCAGGACATGTATTTGAAATTCTTAACACCACTAAAACCATCTGTGGAGACAATCACAAATCTTCATGTAAGTTTATACACCAAGAAATATAATGTAATATTTAGTCAACATGGATCATAACAGCATGGCAGCACATCTCAACAGCAGAGAATGTGAAGGGCTTTAAGAAGTGCAGTATATTCAGTGCAGTGGTTGGGACTGATGATGATATGTTGTGGAATGGCATAAAATAAAATGAGAAGGTTAGGAGTGAGTGTGAGGAAGATGGAGACACTGACTGTGGAGATGGAGACAGTGACACTTTTTGGTAGAAGTAGATAGAATGTGACATGCTTTGTGAATTCAGTGTATGCAATTAATAGTAAGGTATTTTTTTAGCATACTTTTATTTTCGCGGGGTATTCTAGATTTAGATAAATACATTTTCCTTCGGCATACATGTTGCTGTGTGGGGTCGCCTGAGATTAGAGTCGTCTTGCACTCAGGCAAATAAGGTATAAGAGACGTAATCCAGGCAACAATATAACTAAGTGTATACACTTGATATGGCTGGGGATTTGTTCTCTGGTTTTATCATGTTTTAACACAACAAAAACAAAAATATTTCAGTCACATAACAAATTACTTAATCACTTACTTACTTACTGCATATAGCAGAGTCCTTCTTGAGAAGCTAACCAGTTCTCAGCTAGTCAAGAAATTCTCTGCATTTTATGGAACATGAGGGTTTATTACTGCATTCACAAGTGTCCACCACCTGCCCCTATTCTGAGCCAGCTCCATCCAGTCCATATCCCCACATCCCACCTCCTGAAGATCCATATTAATATTATCCTCTCATCTATGCCTGGATCTATAACAAGTGGTCTCATTCCCTCAGGTTTCCCCATTAAAACCCTGTACACATGTCTACTCTCCCTCACACATGCTACATGTCCCGCCCATCTCATTCTTCTCGATTTGATCACCCAAACAACATTTGTTGAGCAGTACAGATCATTACGCTCCTCATTATATAGTTTTCTCCACTCCCTTGTCACACCGCCCCTCTTAGGCCCAAACATCCTCCTCAGTACCCAATTCTCAGACACCTTCAGCCTACATTCCTACCTCAATGTGAGCGACCAAGTTTCACACCCATACAAAACAACAGGCAAAATTCCAGTTCTGTCTGTCTTAATCTTTATATTTTTGGATAGCAAACTGGAAGACAAACATTTCTGCACTGAATGAAAGCCAGCATTCCCTGACTTCAGTCTACTCTTAATTTATTTCTAAACATAATTTTGAATTGTTAAGGCTGTTCGCAAATATATGAACTGTTCCATGCTTTCAAAAGAACTAATATCAGTCTTTATATCGTGACTTTGTCCTGCATCATGATCTCGAGACACGACCATGCACTTAGTTCTATTAGCTTAATTTAAAGCTATCCTGGTTTACCTGAACCCTCCTAATTGCATACTTTAAAGTGAGTTGAAAAGCAATGGCAATAAAGCATCTCCCTGTTTCAAACCATTCTTAATGAGAAACATGTGACACAAATTCTTGCCTACCTGCACTCTGCTATAGGTTTCATTCAGACACACTTTTGTTTGCCTTACCAGTTTCATGGGGATACCAAACTCATTGAGAATATTATAAGACCTCTCTCCTAACTGAATCATAAGGTTTCTTCAAGTCTATAAATATCTGATGCACTGCTGCACTGTACTCCCATTTTTTCTCAATATATGGTGAATGCAGAATATATGACCAGAAGTTGACTTTTGTGTCAAAATCCACACTGATGATCTCCAAAAACTTCCTCTGCATATGGAATTACCTTGACAAAAGGATGCTGGATAAAATTTTGTACGTAGTTGACAGAAGTGTTATGCCTCTATTATTACTACAATCTCTTTTTTCATCCTTCTTTTAAAGTGGTACCATGATTGACTCCTTCCATTCCTCAGGCAATTCCTCCTTATTCCGAACAGAATTAATATGCTGATGGATCTCAGAGTAAATTGTTCTACCCCCCTGCTTCAATAAATTCTGTTTGGATTTTATCAATACCTGGTGATTTGTGCCTTTTAGCTTGTCAATAATAAATTACATACATGTCTGTAAATAGCTCAGAATATATATAATACAAATAACCTGCTGATTGATCGAAACATGTATCTTGATGTAAGACTGCTGATTAGCGGCAACTTTTAACACCATGATTACACTCATCTGAGAAACGTCAGTGTGTCACCAGGTACATAGCTCCCACCATTTTGAAGTAACACAGTGCCTTTATCTTCAAGCATCAACAGTTCCAAGGAATGATTTTTCTCAGAACCACATTCCTTTGAAACTTCAAACAACAAACAAACACCTAGTGATGCTTCATCATTTCCAGGAAAACCGCACAACTTGCATCTTTTAACATGATAACATAACCCTCCCCACAAAAAAAAAAAACCTTAGAATTTCATTATAATCCTGCCCATGATGATTGTACAAAGACCAAACATATTTGAGAATTAATAAAGAGACATATCAATCCGAAAATTGCATGTCTACTGTAACAGTTCATTCACAATATGCTGTAAACAGTCAAAAGAGAACAACCAGTCACATCAAAGTGGTTCAGAACTGTGAAACTACAAAATGAAGTGCCACATTCCAGTAGGACACTAATGCATATGCACTTTGTGTTGACTGAGCCTTACCAATGTGGTAGAAACCAGCCTGCGCAAGCTGCTGGGGTGTCTGGGACATATCTGGTGGCCAATCTGTAAATGTCCGTAACCGAGATTCTACCGTCGAGTACTTGGGATGCATCGGGCCGTGATGGGTCTGGATCCCCAGCTCATTCATATAATGCTCATTCATCACTCCACGTCCTGATGCAACATTCCTCTCTGGAGCTGCAGACGGGTGCAGTTCCCCATCAGTGACACTCCTGTGATCAATTTGGTGCTGTTGTACACTACCACCTGATTGACCTAGAGGAATGTTGCCAACAGGAAGATTTAAGTGCAGTGGACAGTTTGGGAAATGACGCCGATGCTCTGTACTGGGGTCATCACCTGCCTCCCAGTGACCCACCACACCTGAGCAGAATGCACACTGCACCTGCAGACAGACAGCAGTTAAGAGAAATATTACACTAGCCCCAATTCTGGCCACTACATGCACCAGCTGCTGATCCACGTGCAACAACATGACAAAGTGCCTTTGAATCGAGGTACCAGTGCGGAGATTTGGGAGCCAGACTTTCTCTTCTTGTGTGGATAGATGCTGCAACAACTAACAAACTTAAACCTTCCACTAACACTGTAGTTCACATTGTGTGTGTGTGAGAGAAAGAGAGAGAAAGACAGTCTAATAAATCACAAGATGTTCACCATGGAGGATATTCTTATGAAATGACAGCACTTTCTGCGAACAGCTATATCGACAACACCCCACGAAACATACGAAACTGAAATGAAAAAATAAAAATCCTAAAAAATACACTAAATAAAAAGTATCACACTAAAATTCCTTATTCAGTATTAGAATACAAATAAAATCAATCCGGAAAGTACCACAGCCAATTATGTGTTCGAACCTCCCTTATCCCCTCCACCTTCCACTCCATCACAACAGTGATGCTGAAATCCCTTCTGCAGCCTTTTAAATGCTAAACTGATTTTGCCAGTTAGACTATTTGTTGGTCACAAAAAATTACCTTTTTGGTAACAAAGGGCTTTTTACAACAGGAATGGGGGGCTGAGGGGAAAAATTAATTTACAACACGTTTCCAAAAGTTGTGCACGGCACCATGGCGACTTGATGTCCAGGATCTGTCAAACCCTGTCATATGGGACAACAGTTTTGACAAGAAAGCTTATGGACAGCACATGTAGAAGATACAACAAAACAAAATGTGCCTACTCAATTTTGACCAGAAAGTCTGCAGAACACAGACAACTTTGGAGACCATAGAAGTAAATGGGAGGATTATATTAAAATGTGCCTTAATTGAATAAGTACTTTGGCAGATAAACTAACAAACAATGAAATAAAAAAATATAAACACTTTCAAAAAGAACATATATATATATATAAAATCTGAAAGGTTTTGCATAAAGAAATAAAAGGAAAATGCAGAGAGAAACACGGGAATAAATTAGGGACCAAAATGGTCAGAAATATGTCTTTTTTTTTTTTAGGAAAAAATACAAGAAGAAATGAAACAGGAAGCCTGTAAGAGGATAGAGACAGACAGATGCAGAAACTTGTTTGCTAGATAGCTCACATATCAGCTCACCATTCGATTATATATGCAATAAAACTCTACCTACAGGCATTTCACAAGACAGACTGAATTACTCGATAATAAAACCACTATACATGAAAGGTAATAAACATGATGTATCTAATTATAGATTGACATCACTTCTAACATCATTTTCAAAACTTTTTGGCAAAATAATGCCAAGTAGATTTAAGGGCAATTTAACTAAGTGTCATATTTTAAGTATGGAACAATACAGTTTTAAAACAAACTTGACAAGATGGAATGCAACTTATACAGTAACTAATGTCATCTCAAATGCCATGAACAGTTAAATCAGTAGTGGGGATATTTTTTATGATATAGAAAAAGCTTTTGATTGCATAAACCATGATATATTACCGCCTACAATGGAATTTTATGTTATAACTGGTAAAGAAAAAACACTATACAAACATTACCTCAAATAACAAATATCAAAGAGAGTCAATAAACAATAAGAAGTATAGTAGCAAAATACTCTCTAAAGAGTCTCAAATAAACAGTGTGCCACAAGGTACCATCTTGGGAACACAGCTATTTCTCTTATATATAAACGACTTACATAAGATAATAAACAATGACTCTGTTCCTATATTATTTGTGGATGATACCAGTATATCAGTATATCAGTATATCAGTATATCAGTCATGAAATCTAATCCTATAGATTTTAAAATAAATATCTATAATTTTTTGCAATTTCAAATACACGGTTTTGCGGCAAACTTACTTCCTCTAAATTTCAAGAAAACAACGTATTCAATTTATAACTAAAAATAATATGCTTACTAGCAGGAAGATTAGATATGGTAATAAAACTATTCCAAATGTTTCTCATATAAAATTTCTTGGTTTAACTGTTGACAATACATTATCTTGGGAAACTGTACTGATTTACTTATAATTACATTAAGAACTGTTTGTTATGTATTTAGGTCTGTCAACAAATATACGTCTCATTCAACAATGATAAAGCTTTATTATTGACTTTTCCGCTCAATTATGACTTACGGAATTATAATTTGGTGCAGCTCTTCCCACAATCAAAAAATTTTCAAGTACACAAGATTCTGATTTGAATTATTATGGGATGTAGCAGTAGGGATTCCTGTAGACACTAATTAAAAAAATTAGAAATTTTACCCCTTAAATCATGGTATATCCTTCCTCTCCCTCCATATATGGTAAATAATAAGGATCTTCCCATGAAAAATTCTGCAAATCATAACATACACACTAGACAAAGTAACAACCTCCATCTGCCAATGGCCAGTTTAACCTTTAGGCGCCGGAATTATTTTTTTAAATTTTAGCGCACACTGTATATGAAATGTGAATAATACAGGAACCAAATAAGTTAAAATTACGAAACAAACTGCATTTTGAAGAGAAAAAAATGGAGAGTATATACCATGTTTAAAATATTCAGTACCTATATTTGTTGAATAAATATATAAAATGCAACTTCAGAGGTTAGCAGTGCGGTACGACCACTATAGTTGACATTAGGCGTCAAAAGGTTAACTAGCTATCAACAAGAAGTTCACTACTCAGATATAAAACATTTTAGCAAGCTACCCCTAGAAATAAAAACTACTGCAGGAAATCCAAATAAATTTAAACATGCTTTAAGGAAGTTTCTCACATTCATTTTAAACACTGGGCGAATTTTACAATATTGAATATATATATATATCTGACTACACCTATTCTAAAGGTCTGGTAGTGCTAAGAAATCTTAATTATATTACAATGTTTTAATGTTTATTAAGTCACATGTAAATATTGATTGTAAAATTTCATTAATATTGCAAAATTTTTATATAAGAAATTGTATATACATTACAACAAGCTTATTTTATTTGTCATTATTTATGTTTTACACACTAGCATGATATTATAGAGTATATTTATATTTATCTGATGCATTGTATATCCAATGGTTATATTCAGCTTGTATGGACCTATTTAAATGTAATAAATAAATACCAAATACAAATACATGCAGCTTACAGAGCAAGTGAATTGGATTCAGCTGGCTATAGACAGTGTCAATAGTTCAGTGTCATGCTACCAACCCTATCCCCCTGCTGGAGGTAGAAGAAGCCTGCTCTGGCAAGTCGTTCTGGTGCCACAATGTAAGGAATGGGCCAAGAGTGGAATGACTCCAGCCTGGCAGCCTCACTGCGGTACCTCGTCCCTTGATCCCACGTCCCAGGGCCTCCCACAGTAGAACTGGAGCTAGAGGGTCTCTGTCCATCAGGCTCACTGCTCCTCACGGAGGGTTGAGGTGTGTCCCCGGGGATCATTGGAACGTTGCCGGACGCAGCTGGGTTCTTCACAAAGGGACAGTGAGGATCCAGAGCCTTGTGCCGAGCCATCACCTGGTCACTGTAATTCCACTCCGACATCTTTCCCCCACAGCTAAAACACTGAACCTCCAAACCTTGGCCCGTTGAGAAGAAGCCTGCCTTGGCGATGCGCTGCGGCTCCACTGCCACATTGGCTGGCCATCCCTCAAACGTCCGCAACCGACTTTTTTCTATGTTCATTATCACCATTCCATGTTGTCAGCTGACAAACTAACCTAGTTTCGGAGTGAATTATAACGTTCAATATACCACTGCCCTTAGCTTCATCAATTCCGCATAAGTGTCCTTAGCAAATAAGAAACCACTTACAATGCATGCAACTGTAAACTAGAAAATAATTAAAGCCTTCAGAAAAAAAAAAACTCTCTTTAAGCCCAAACGATTCACAGAACTGAACCGTTTACAAACCATGGATCAGACGACTCCCTAACTAGAGCACAAGACATTGCCACCGGACACAAATCCATGGAAACTCGACTTCACGTACTGCTATCCGTTGATGAGACTATGTTGACCACAGATTAATACCTTGTTCAGACGTCAATCGTCCCTCTATCGGTAACGTCGGGAATTTGGTCTTTCAAACTTCGACACCTCAATCGGCAAAACAGTACACTACAAATGCAGCAGGATGATGTGTTTTCCGGTCTCGTAGTATCACACTGTACATGGTTATGCTTCGGCCTCAGAGTTGCCAATCTTCAGGTGAACGCATTCTCATTAACATAAATTAAAACTGGAATTACGATATCAAATACTTAAATAATCCATCCAGATGAGCTCTATGGACAACCCAGCATCCCTACAATTAGTACCTGTCCCTCACCTGTGGGTAAAGCAGAACCCAAAGCACTAAAATCTGTGTACATAGCACTGTTATACACAGCGAATTCACTTACTTTAACAGTAATTATTATAGTTCATTATTGCTTGTATGTCGCACTGTACAATTAAACTTAATTTGACAAGTCCAACTAATACACAGTACATTAGAGGAACCGTTGTTAACTACAGAACATTCTACAAATCCAACACAGGAACAATACACACCATAACAATTCATTTGAAGTAAATAATGAGCATAACATCTTAACATCGAATAAGACTCACATGTACACAAAAATGCAGCGTGAACAGAATGACACCCCAGTTCCTCTACATGTTGTTAATAATAAACTGACTTGAAGGTAACCAACAGCAACAGGACGAAACTTGTGTCACAGACTGCAGGACAAACATCATTAAATTTGTGTTGAGGACTAGAACAAATCTTATTCAATACGTTCACAGCTGCTCTCCACATTCGAAAGCTGTCTCTTCCATCTGTGACCTGGACTGCCATGCCATGGGGTCACCATCGTCACAACTGATAAAGAAGTTCTAAAATTTTTCCCAGTTATGTGCTACAATCCATTTCCAGACTGACCATTACGTGAAACAATTTCTGCCATCACAAACTTCTACCATTATGTGTCAACAGAGTAGTCAGCTTGGAATAAGGGACTGCAATTGCAAGGAAGAGCAATTGTTGAGCCATGTCTTGTTCAGTAAAAGTGCCATTCCACTAGTCTTTTTAGAATGCCTACAATGTGGCAGACTTCAAGGTTGTTTTAAACTGGAGAAAAATGCTACAAAAACTTTCAAAATCTTATGCGTATTGGACCGTGCATCATCTTGATATTTGAATAAAGGTTGACCAACTTGATGACACTTGCTTTATTATCTACTGCTCAACATGTTTCAGACATTAATACGTCCATCTTCATGAGCTTGCGACTACTTGTTGCGTTGTGTAGGCTGACTTGAGGCGTGCTGGTGTTATGTAGCAGGATTGTCTGTTGGTGATGTGGTATTCGAGTGCAGGCTGAACCACTACTTTCAAAATGTTTGAAGTAACTTTTGCAGAGCAGAAAATGGAAAGAATGCAACATTTTGCAAGGTTTTTTTAGTTCATTTTGAATGTTTTCTCAGGTTCGTTACGTCATGTACCCTCTACTGAAGATGCTGAATGCTTGGGATGTCCAACAAGCACAAGAGCTAAACATATGAGGATAAAGTGAAGGAAATTTACCTCAAAAACAGGAAAATGAGCACACATTATGTTGCTAACACAATGGGAATTTCACTGGGGCAAGTTCACAGAATTCTGAATAACCATCAACACATGCAATGGAATGCTGTCTCCTGAGTAACAAGCAGAACTGCGTGAACAGGTGCCAGCATCTTCAAGCGAGTCTTTGGAGAAAGGGAAGGGGAAAAAAAATCATATCTTTCAAAGATGATCACAGTGACGAAACATAGGCCGACAGGTACAGCAGAGGTATCAATGACATTGCCACAATTCAAGCAAAATTATGGGATGCACTTGCCAAGTCTCAAACAAAGGACATTATACTCTTTGTGTTTTATGCAATTAGGAAGGGGTGGGTACATCAAAACACAACTGCCCTTGTATCCTATTTATTTTGCTGGTGAAATGTTTCGGCCTATGGGCCATCTTTAGGTGACAAAAATGTATAATGAGGAAAACTATACAGTGTACAATCATTAGTAAGGTGCATATTCTAAATTTCTGAGATCTCGTTGTCATTGGTTTATCCATATTGAACTAACATTATCTCCTATATGCAACGTACATAGAGTTTGAAAGGCATATAAATAAGTGTACTTTACATCTTACAAGACAGGTGCACAAGTTATTATTATATGTGTATAAGAAATACACTCCATGTGAGATGAAAAACTAGGTGGGTTTGTATGTGCTAAGTAGAAAGCAAGGGATATGCCAAGTGTTTTTGGAGCATTGGTATGTCTGTAGCTGGTACATGGATGTTTCAGAAATGGTAGTAATTATGATTGTGGTAATATATGCTTACAACAAGTATCCTTGGCCTATCCGGTTGAGAATCTGTTGGTCCTTGTGGTGTTCACTTACATTTAGCCTGAATGAATATGAATGGCTGGGCATTTGACATGACACCGTAAGTGGAGTAGTACATTCTGATCTGGGTTTCTGCAGTGTGAAAAGATGTTTATTCACAGGATATCAACTTCCAGTGCAGGTCTGCTCTGGGTTCCTGCCACCTGTGGGAATTACTATACATGAAATGCTGTTATGTGCACATGGTGGATATGTGTTTGGGTAAACAGGTATTATGTACTCACTTGTGATAGCTGTGGTGTCTGTTCCAATAAGGCCTCTAGTAATTTCCGAATGCCAACACTTCAGAGGGTGAATGGGTGCCGTATCGCACGCTGCATACACCAAACGGTGTTGCGCCTACTGTGGCTGAAGGGATACCGTGTGCTGGGAAGGAGCGAGGGATCTCAGTTCATGGGGGGAGGAGGGGGTGGGTGGGTCAGTGAAACAGGTATTGGCAGGGTAGGGGCTTGGAGCTGTCAGCTTTCCTCTTGAAACTCTTTTGAGGATGGTCTCGAAAATTTTGCTGTTGGGAATTGTGTGGGCATCATGAGGTGGTTGTTTAAAGAAGCCTCTTATAAATGTAAAAATACTCAATGGTATTGAGGTGGATGCCTTTTTTTCTGAAATTGTAATATTTTCAAAGTGTCTGTTTCCAAATGCATGTCCGTGTGTTGCTAAAGGGTTTGCGTATTTAGAAGCTTGGGTGTTGCATTGGAACGATCTCGTGTTCGTTAAACCTGGTTTTGAAGTCTTGGCCAGGCTGTCCTATGTACGCCTTTCCGCAGTCATTATACATTGTTCCCAATTGTGGCACGATTACTGAACTTGCTATAACGTCCCTAGACGACTATTTGGAAGGGCAACAGTCACTGGAAGGAAAGAATCTTTGGTATAAAGAAAAAAATTCATTTTAAGTTATCCATTTGGAGCATTGATTATAATTAATTTATAATAATTCACCAACAAATGCGCACTCTTGATTTACACAGTATACTACATTAAAACATTAAAAAGCCCTACGTTTCGATCCTTGTGGGATCATCAACACGGAGTCTATACATCAAATAATCTTGTAAAATACATTAAATGATTAATTTACCAGTTGTAAGTTCTAATATCATGTAGGTTATGTAGAAGACTCGAGAAGTAAATTATAGTGTGTTGCAAATAGTTCAGATGTACACAAAAGAATCTACATGGAGCACTTCACAATTTACTTCTCAATTCTTCTACATGACATCAGGCACTAACAACTTGAACATTAGTTATTTAATGTTTTATACAAGATAATTTGACTTACAGACTCCATCATGATGATGATCCAAAAGGGACTGAAGTGTGTAGGGGATTTTAATATTTTAATGTAATACAACTGTGTAAAAACAAGGCCGTGCATTTGTTGGTGAATTTTTACGTAATAAATTCAGCTGGAAACTATATGATTGCCGCACATAAACAGTTTGGCAGCAAAGAGGAATTCGGGAAGGCGGCAGTGGTTAACTAGCAAATTATTAGTAACATCTTTTAAACCAAATTTCCCTCCAGTGAATCCACAACAAATTACACCACCACAGACACATTTCCTTTATTCACTTAGCAAACATGTTACATGAAGTAGGTGCGTGGTTTCCGCACAGAGAAGCGAGGCAGCAAGTTCCTCTGCTGGATGCGTTTTGGTAGAGGGAACTTGATCTTGGAGTTATGGAACTGCTTGACCAGAGGACGCCGACAGTTGGCAGCCTTCACCTGCTCCACCTTGATGATCTGGATGGAATGTGCTCTGGCCCTGTGTCGAGCCCCCATGTCCCGATAGCACTGAGTCACAGCCCCAGACACACTCAAGTCACGGTACTCACGGTACATGTTGTGCGTGCCAGAACGTGAGTCATAACGCAGCCAGATGCCAAAGTTCTTGATCTTGACAGGGGATTTCTCTGGAATCTTCAACCCAAAAATTAATACGGCTGTGATGTGCCTTTCTAATGTGATCCTTCTGACAGAACACCTCACAAAGTTCAATTCAGTCAGTCTCAGTTTATCAACTGTCAGTGTTGGAGGACTCTATACTTGAACAGCAAGGACAAGTTAAATTACTTATGAAATTCTTTCAGGATGACTGCCATATATTTGAATTGTATGAAAGGGTGCCATAGTCATGTAATTTATTTTGTAACTTGTCTTCCTGACTGTTAGGCATGTTAGGCTTTTTTTAAGTGCTTTCATGCTAAGTGACAAGTGCATGTCCTACTTTTCCCACATGTCAACATCCAAATTTCATACCAGTACGCTGTAAGTTTCTAATTTGCAGGCCATGAGCCATAATAGAAACACACATGTATACCGTGAATAAATGTACACCGAAACACTCATAACACATTACATAATTTTGGGCAATTTGTCATTTGCTGTTTTATAACGGACTAATTTAAAGAATATTACAAATTTGAAATAAGTAACCGTGTTTTCTTAAATAAATGTTAAAACTAGGCACCAAACAGATATATCTTGACCTTGGCCAGCCAGCGCCTGAGCCCTCCCTGAATGGATTAATTTGAATGGCAGAGAATCCCTGATACTGCACCATGACTGTGCCGAGTCTGATATGCTCCACCTGACCGCCCACCATTCTTGCTCTTAAAAGTCTCAAAATGCACCCAACCAACATAAATAAGTAACACACCTGCAATCTTGTTTTTGAAATGCTACAAAATATCAAGCCCATTTCAGATTCACCTAGAACAATTAAATGTTCTCTTCAGACAAGAATTTCCCATCTTAAGAATACTGCATATGTTAAAGAAATGGTGCATTATCCAAGTAACAACAAATATTTCAGCCAACACACCTATTACAATGATATTATTTAATAACACAAGACTCAGTGTACTATGTCACCTTAAGGCACGTACCCTATTAAGAGAACAACACACACATCACACATCTTTTCAAATTCATACAATAATAATAATAAAATAACATATCAATTTGAAGAACATTCAACAGAGCTTTTAGTGCTGTAGACAGCCTCACCAAAAATAGACTTCACATTCACATTTCATGAGAAAATACATCAAGGCACCAAAAAATAATCTTTGCAACAGTTTTATTTAGTCTTTATTATCCATATTATTTGTGTGCTTTGGTAAAGGAATGCTCTCATATGTTAAGGCAATGGTGGAAGTGAAGGTGTAGGGAGAAATGGGAGGAGAATTCCCAAACCGTAAAACCTCTCACATCAAATTGGAGGGAAACTGATACACTGTGAGGTCTTTCAGGTTAAATACAGGCCACCACAACACATGTCTACTACTATTACAAAGTCACCTTAATCAACCAAGCACATATGACAATCCAGTGTCAATAACCCAGCAGTGTATTTAAACAATGGTCATATTTGGGTTTCTATGCTATGGATGATCAATGTTCCTATGCAAGGTTTTAGGTGTCCATATTGTGCCACTGAGGATTCAGGTATTTTGGGATGTACTGTTGAGTCCCTGGGTTAGAGGTATGTGCAATGGCCGTAAGACACAATGACAGCTCAGCATAGATACCTGAGGCATGTATACAAACAGCATACTGCTAGTTAGAGTTCTTATGTTTTCACAGTCATTGTTCAAACGATGCTTGTATAGCAAGTAGTGATTAAATGTTCTTCAAAAAGTTTGAAACATTTGAGGAAGTGGAGTTGTATCACCAGGGTAATGTGTCTGGATACTCGAAATGAACACAGGGCCTTCATCTTCATTAGCTGTGGGGTCTCTACTTCTTCCACTCATCAACCCTAGAAGATGAACACAATATGTTCCTTTGAAATGTTGGGAAACGTTAACACAGACACACCATCGCATCCCAGGTGACAATTCCTCAAGCATTCTTATGTTCTGCAGGAACTTGAACCACCTATGATGTCATACACTACCCCATGCTTTGCACTCACCTGTTTTATAGAAACAATTTCACCTGTTGTTTTCTTGAACTTCTTTAACTGTCTAAGAAAATACCAAAACCGTGATTTTGCCACAATGGCATCAGGAGCAAAGATCCTCATCTTATAGAGAGGAGTGACCTTCTCCCTCCCTGTAGGAAGCTTACGCCCTATCACTTCAAACTCTCTCAGCTGCAAAATGTAATAAATGTATATTAATAACCGGGAGTGATGTTGCACAGAATGTCAAAGAATGTGAAGTGTTGAAAGAAATGAAATAAAATGTTGAACTTTAAGAAATTATGTTAGAATTTGTTATATGTTATAGAATACTGGTACTGAAGGCTATACTACAGAGACAAGAGAGTGTGGAACAAGTAAAGATAAAATATATCACATTCAGAAAATACTGAGAAATACAATGGGTGCAGAAAAATGTATAACAGAGCCTCCATGTGTACAACAAAGATGTAGGCCGGATAACCCGCACCAATTAAGTTATCTCTTACTAAAAACTTCAACTCTGCAAACACACAATTTGTGCAAATCCCCAGATGGTGTTACACAATTATCATCAGAAAATGCTGTGCACCTTCCAACAAGGTCATGCCCTTGCTATATGTGCTGTGAACACATTCTACATTGGTGTGTAATGCTCATTTAGTGTAGGTATTCAATTTTCTGGGATGCTATACATCACAGCTTGGCAGCTGCTAATCTCACATCGTTTGGTTTACTGTGAATATTAAACAGTTGTCTGCATTCCACAACTTTCCAGTCAAAATAGTGAATCAGAACTGGAAACACCTTAACAACCAGACGGTTGCTTGCATCAGTAGCTACTCCACAAAAAGAAATATCTGCCAAGGATGCACAGTGACTTCATCTTCATGACGGGAGATTACAGCAACAGTAATTGTCTGTTTGAATGCACAAAAAGTTTCAGGGTTGTTTCCAAGTTAGGTAATCATTCCTTAACCGTCCATCAATCAGGCACTGCTCTGATTCTTCACAGTACACACCACAGCACCTTCAGCCACATCACGTTTTCAGCCCCATTGCACGAAGCAGTATGTTATTTTCAATTAAAGGCTTTCACCTTGGACAATCTTATTCATTCAACATTTGTCTCCAAATCAAGCAACCCCTTGTTAGCAACTGATAAAAATATTCCTGGAAGAACACTGTATACTGACCCACAAACTCATTATTACCACTCCACACACATATTTTTTCCAAAGACTGTCAGTAAATTTACATATAAGCATTGGCACATTACAGAATAAACAGCAGTCAGTTACAGTCAGAATGAATTAAAAAACCACACAATGAAACAGCAGAGAAACTACACAGCACTTATTCACAATTCATGAAATACCCATACTTTGAAAACAAAAACTATTAATCTGAGAGTTGCAAGTCATTATTATGTAGCAAACAGGAAATACTGAGGTACAGTAACAGCTGATCCCACTCATACTGAAGAGAGAGACAGTGAGAGAGAACAGTGGCAGACATAAGAGGTGGAGAAAAGAACATGTTAACATAATGTCCTGCTTTGATGTTTGAGGAAGGAGATGGTGAAAGAACACATTTAAGTGATGATCTGCTTTTATTACGGTGAAGAAGTTGGAGAAAAGAACACACGTATGTGATGATCTCCTTCGATTTAGGAGAAAATTGGTAAATTAAATAACACATATACATGATGTCCTATTTTGATTTAGGCAACAAAGGATTTGCCAGTTATTAATAATGCCTGTCATCCACCTCCTGCCAAGCACTGAGATCAGTTTCTTTATCAGGGGTCCAACAGCATCATAATGTACAGAGCGTGTGTTCTTTCTGATTTTAACAATGCAATATTTTGCAGTAAGTTCACTCTGTGTCATTATTTACTAAACCACAAAATACAACTGCTCTTAGTCCTTGTAAATCTCTCTACAGCCACATCTTTGTATTCTCCACCTATATACAAACATACAAATGCTCACTGTCCACTATCCTTACAGTAATAACAGCGCTGAACTTGGAGGACGTATGAAAATGATGAAGCATTAGTAATATTACTGGAAAACACCAACTAAAAATGTGAATGAAATAACTGCATGTAGCCTTGGAGTGCATTCTTCATGCAAAATATAATCTTCCACCCAGGTTCATGAACCCGGACAGGAAGAGCAGCACGTCATCTTTCATCAGCGATAAAAAATCGTAATTACCATGGCCAAAACCGGAGCAATTACGCCTCTTAAAGAAAAATCCGGCTGAACATAAATTTTGTGCCTCCAAGAGTATGTGTTTGGGGACCAGATGGTGAAGGGTAACCCTGCTTATACCCAGTGTCATGGTGGAATGGGCATTTGTATAGACTTTAACAAATCATGAAATACAAAGAACAATAATGCAAAGAAAGCTTCAATTTTAATAACGAGTTCTGTAAGTCTGATTCAGTTCAAGTGATTATACGTAGTCAAATGATACCCCCGAGGGTCTATATGACATGTACAAGGCACAAATAACCAAACGAAATGAAATTAACCTTTCAGGACTGAACTTCCACATGTCCATGCGTCCATTCACAATGGCCACACTGCAGCACACCAGCTGCATTCCTGAAGAACAAAACGTTACCTCGAAAGCGTATGAAATACATACACGTTACTATTTATACGTTTCCTTTCCAAACTAACTGAAAGAGACACGTTAAAATTATTTTCTTAAATTTCACATACCTCTCCTTTTGCTTTCATGCTGCTATGACGAACAGGAAACGGAAGTACATTATACCTTTATCCGTGCACTACTGTCATCTGGGACTAGATGATCTGAGGTCTGGGATGACTCACAGCGTGATTAAATGGCCATCTGAAATGTTACAGTGCATCATTGATAGAACTAGACCAAGGTTTACATTAGTTCGCTATTCCCACTGACCCATGGTGGCTACTATTCCTTTCTGCCCGCTATTGGCAATACAGCGTCGTGGGAATTGAGGATTGCCACAAGAAAGCGTCCACATGCGATTAATCCTGCAATCTGTGAGACGAAGTTGTGTACAGGAACAACAGTTCAAGCTACACGAGTATCAGGCCGGAATATGTAATAACCACGTGTCATTCAGTCACATGACGAGCTGCCAGAATTCTCCTTTAGGTTACCCAGCACACCAATCTGTAACGTTAAACCATTGTCTATTCCTACAGCAAACAAAGGGTTCAACCAAAGGTCTGCAACCCCCGGGTCATATGTGTTATGCAGCTCGCAGCCATGTGTGCATTTTGTATATACTGTAAAAATTACAGAATAATTTAGCCGATTAGATACACATATTTTTATTTTTCTACAAGGGCGGCTTGCGAACACACCCGTAATAACGGTTGTGGATCTTTGTCAAAAATGGTTTGACTCTCATGATTTAGACTATTTAACACATACCACCGTGCATACGGTACCTGGCCGCTACGCTAAAAGAGAATTCTGATTACGTATTACAGTTTTCCTAATAGACACATTTTAATACAGACGGCACTAGCGCAGTTACCTGTACTGCGTTTTTACCTTTTCAGGTGCTGAGAGAAAATAACACGTAGATGGTCGTTCACATCTCGATCTTGATAATTAATTGTCACTTATTACAACATGTTTTGGCCTTAATACCAATCATTTTGAGGTGCTACCGCTTACGGGCACCTCGAAAAAATTAACCATTAAGGTACGGGAGATTTAAATCTCAAAGTAGTCCGAGGTATTTTTCGCTTTAAATGTCCGCTTTTTGCGCCTGTCGATATCCGTTGTATTTCATTGGTTTTTAAAGATAATAACTTGAAATAAAAAGTACACGATTAAGAATTAATCCATCTACCCGTCCCGCAAGTTTAAAGAAAATCCACGTATTTTTAAGTAGCTTAGTTGAACGTCATTCTTATTTTGTTTATATTTCAATCCAATTTTAATTTGCTAGATTTATTCTTTTCAAATAGCTTCTACTGTTCTTAAAAATTTGGGGCTTACTCTACCTCTAGTATTTCCTCAGACATTCTTTAGGTTATTACCGTTATAATTGAAACCAACTAAATGCACTCTTGTTATAATTTAATTTTACAGATTATACATGTTTCGGCCCCTGATGGTCCATCATCAGAAAGTCACTTCCGGAATACAAGCATTACGGTATAATGTTATGTCCAAGTGCAAATTGTATTGTGGTGAGTGATCAGTGTGTTGTATATACATAGTGCAGCAGACTCACGGCTGTGGAAGCAGTCGTGTGGTTACCAGAGTGAGTTCGGTACTGTGTTTACGACTGCGCATTATTTTGTGTAATACCTTTTTATTTGCAGATTGTTTGTATTCCTGTATAACACGTAAAGCTGTCTTTTCCTCTTGCATGTTAGCTTAATACCTTTCGTAAACCGGTTATTATCTTTTGGCCTATTTCCTATGTAAATAGTAGGGAAAATATTTTCAGTTTCCTATAAGGATGCACTGAAAATCATTGACCATTTTGTTAAAATTATTCTTGTTGTAAACTGCATCGTATGTTTCTTCACGTAACATTGGCTGAAAGTTATTTAGTATCTGATCACTTATTAACCGAAATTTCTTCTCAAGAACCGTTCTGTGAAGAAAATTGATTAGGTTATCCAAGATCAACGATTTGCGCGTCATATGGGTATGGTGTTGTGCTACTGTATTTCGTAATAACCAAAAAGAACTAAAAACTAACTAAACTATACCGACAGAGCGGCCGCCGCCGATCGGCGAAGTTAGTGCCAACTTTTGCGGATAGAGGGGTGTCACGTGGTCAGCGCAACGGGTCCTCACAGCCGTTAATCTGTTTTCTAGACCTGGAGCCGCTACTTTTTTCATTCAAGTAGCTCCTCAATTGATCTCACGTGGCTCACGAGGCTGAGTGGACCCCGTTCCAGACCCACTACTACTCAGAAAATCTGGTAGCGCCGGGGATCGAACCCGGGACCTCTGTATCTGTAGCCATAAACTCTGACCACTAGACCACAGA
>Ga0136643_10004976_pt1 | contig 18582 bp, 9 predicted proteins | sample TergutLab28metaG_FD_96883 | JGI IMG/M metagenome (GOLD analysis project Ga0136643, IMG submission 96883) | Labiotermes labralis P1 segment gut microbial communities from Petit-Saut dam, French Guiana - Lab288 P1 (version 3) (version 3) | ecosystem: Host-associated > Arthropoda: Insects >...
TTAAGTATAGCCTGGATTGATTACCAGAAAGCATTTGATAGCGTTCCACATAGCTGGGTGGAAAAGTCAATAGAATTGGTAGGAGTGAAGAGTAAAATTGTTAGATTTTGTAAACTGTCTATGCAGAAATTGAACACAAGGCTTATTTTAAAAACAAGGCATGAAGTAATGCAGTCACACAGTCAGATACGAAGAGGAATATTCCAAGGGGACTCTCTTTCGCCATTACTTGTTTGCATCGCACTCATTCCATTAACAAACAAGCTAAACAGAGCTGATTGTGGATATCAAGAACAAGGAACTGAGAGGAAAATAAATCACTTACTGTATATGGATGACTTGAAACTGCTAGTTAGAAATGAGAATGATTTGAAGAATGAAATTAAAATTGTGCAAACAATTAGCAAAGATATAAATATGAATTTTGGTTTAGAAAAATGTGCAAGAATGAGTTTAAAAAGAGGCAGTGTCCAAAGCAAAATACATATAGGAAGCACATTTGAGATCAATATTAAAGAACTGGACCCAAGAAAAGCATATAAGTATTTCGGCATATAAGAGAGTTTTGACATACAGTATAAGAATGAGAAAGAAAAGCTGAAGAAGGAATACTTGAGAAGATTAAGACTAGTTTTGGATACAGAATTAGGTGCAAAGAATAAAATTCAAGCAACTCGATCTTTGGCAGTACCAGTACTTAAATAGAGTTTTGGAATTATTAACTGGCACCAAGAAGAACTGCAAAAACTAGACCAGAAAACAAGGAAACTAGTAACCATTCATGGACAACATCACCCTGAAGCAGATGTAGATTGCTTGTATGTTCCCAGAAAACAGGGAGGAAGGGGCTTCATGCAGTTAGAAGCAGCCCATTCAGTAGAAATTATAAAACTGGTGGAATATGTAGACAAGAAGGAAGACCCACTAATACAGGTTGTCAGAACACGCCAACACAACACCAACTCAGCAGTGTTACAGACAGCTAGATGCCTGAATACAGAAATACAGAAGGAAACAAGAAAAATGAAGGACAGCATAGCAGAGAAAACAAAAGAAAAATGGCACGGGAAGAGGATGCATGGACAATTGCCACGTAACTTAGACGAAAAGCTGGTGGACATTGAACAGTCATATCGCTGGCTAAAATCTGGTGACTTCAAGGGAGAAAGAGAAAGTACAACAGTGGCAGCTCAAGACCAAGCAATTAGTACAAACTATTTTAAAAATAGAATTTTGAACGAAGAAATTGAGAGTAAATGCCGGTTATGTAAGCAACATGAAGAAACTATTGACCACTTAAATTCAGAATGCCCCATTTTGGTGAAGAATGAATACTTAATGAGACACAATAGTGTTTGTACACATTTGCACTACTCAATATGCAAAGCCTTAGGCACTGAAACCACAGACAAATGGAACACACACATGTCCAAGCCAGTGTGTGAAGAGGGAGATGTCACTGTGTTGTGGAATTAAGCAGTACACTCAGACAAAGAAATTACAGCAAATAGGCCAGATATAACAATTAAAAAAAAAAGGAGAAAACATGCACACTTATGTGGCAATACCCGCAAACAGAAATGTTGTGCAAAAGGAAGCAAAAAAGAAGTTAAAATACAAGAGTTCATGTATAGAGACACAACGGATGTGGAACCTGAAATGTACGATTATACATTGGAGCCACTGGAATAGTAACAAGAAGCTTAAGGAAAAATTTGGAAGCTGTACCAGGAAAACATTCGATAGATTCACTACAAAAGATGGCTATATTTGGAACATCACATATAATACGGAAAGTACTGCAGTGTGAAGCTTGAAGCCTTAGCAGTGGGGATCACCACTGGTTCAAGAGAAGTACCAGGCAGAAAAGGCCTGTGACAAGAGACATTCATATCGTATAATAATAATAAACGAACGTGTTTGATCACATAAAACCATTTTCTGCAAAAGACTGAAATCAGATCTAAAATTCACCTGATATATTTCAGTCATTCGAAATTAAATCCCGCTGTCCTACTCAATGAATTATTTTTTTTGTAATGACATCGAGCTGTGAAAACGGCCTAAATGAACAATATTCCCATGCTATGTATCTACAGAAATTGGCGTCCAAATATTATAAAACCTTTCTCGTTTCATTATTTCTTAGATTAGTCATGCAACAACAAAACAAAGTGTATGAGGGTCAAATAATCGGAAAGAAAGAGATTCTTAACAATTCGAGAACTGAAAACGCATTACTGTTTTGGAACTAGGTCTTCAGGTTTGTTGCGCCTGTGGTTGGTTAACTGTTCTCCAAGCTTCGAAACAACGTTAACACCTACATTCTTACGGTTATGAGTCAATTTGCGGACTCAAAACCCTCAATATGAAGGCAGAACGTTCCTTCGAAACGTCGGGAAGCAATTACCCAATCACACGGCGCAACAACCCAACAAACCTCGTTCGATACAAAAAAGAGGTTTGCAACTAAACAATCTTTCAGCAGTGTCATTTCCATCGGGCAATGCGGCAACCTTGCCGTTACACTAGTCATACCGTTGGTATGCTTTCTCTACCTCTCTCGCTTGTTGCTGACGAAACGATGGTTCGCTGCTGTTTAGGGTCGCTGTACTTACATTTAAATGGACGCTGCGAAGAGCACTACCACAATGCCTTCTTTGTCTGTCGCCCTACGACTCTGTCTCATACACCTACTACCTCAATAGATACATGTAACTTCATATGGCAAGGTTGGCAGCGAATACTGCACTGCCATAGCCTTTCAGCAAATGAGCTACACAATTACACAGTAATTTTTTGGGAGAACAGATTTACAAGTTTTCTATTTTTAATAGAGAAAGGAATTTCCCACGTTTGTTGTATACTGGCAATAAACTAGATACACTGGAGAATTCGCAATGTCGAAATCGCCCAAATTTCCTTTACAGCCGCTCTAGTGACTTGCAGGGAAATGCAACGAGAATTAAGCCTACGTCAGACACACTTGTGTCTGGCCGTAACTTTAATTAGCGCACTGGCATTTAGGTTTGTTGTTAGGGTTCCAAACAGCCAGGTTTCTCTAGCCTGTTTGTGTGTGTCCGTACCCCAACAAATACTACAAACTCCTTCAACAGAAGCAAACGCATGCTACCGTCTCAATCGCGTACGGTTACGGTGCCTATAGTATGACTCTCATACATTCCCTGCTGCATGCGTGTATCATGCTATTATGAAATGCGTACAGAACAGAACGTTCAGATAATTTACGGATACAATAGCAAGACCCTTCGTTTTAAGTATTTAATCGAATTATTACCTTCATGTATTATCAACATAAATAATTACGCTTACAACTTACATTTCTCATCGCTCAGCTGCCATTCAAGCAGAAATCAGCCATGTGTTGCCTTCTGTGGCGCTATCTATTCCTTGTTGCATTTCCGCTCGTCGTGTGCAGAAACAGTTGATACGTTCGCTGTACAAGCAGGGTGGGCAACAGCTGATTCGAACGGCAGAGACGTGTTCGGAGGAAATATCAATATGTCAAAATCTAGAATTCTTGTAAGCAAATTGAGATACGACAGAGATGTTTGTAGTGTCAGATCATATTCATACTAGTTATGTTATTCAAATCATATGACCACAGTGAATGCATTCCGTATAAATTTATTGGGGCGTCATGTAGATTGTTGCTTCGTCACTGTTATACATGTCGTAATTAAAAATAAATACGGAATTTTAAATTATGAAGAAAGATTACAAGGATAGATTCAAGCTATTTATTTACACAAAGTTCTGTTAGATATGGCATTTGACCTCGCATAATGCCTCTGTATGCCATCATTTCAGATGTTCACAATGAATGGAATGAATGTTAATATTAAAAATGTTTCCCATGTTTGTCTCTCTTCCTCAGACCTTACGAATTCAGTCTCCGGAAGGAACAAAGAGAATTGATGTTCATCCAACAGACTCAATTCTTGAAGTATTTGAAAAGGTCGGTGCATAGGTTATACATATGTCATAGAAAATAACTAGTGTTTTTGTTAGTCTGTATGGTCAGTGTACATAATTGCTTTGTGTTGGTTTCAGGTTCATGATATATTTGGTCTTACTGGCTATGGGTTTGCTTTGTATCGTAAACGTGGATGCCAAGATGAACTAATCTCATCCCGCAGTAAGACTGTACGTAGTTCTGGGCTTTCTCATGGAGACATGTTGTATATGGCACCATTAAATGGGGCCATGTTATGGTCTGAAGATTCCAGTCCTAGACCTAGTACTAGTAGTGGAGTGTCTAAACCAAACAACATCCTGTCTGGAGTACCTGTGGATAGTACTGAGTTAGCTTCAGTTCAGACCCAATCAAATGTACGGCAACCAGGTATCCTTCAAGAGGACGAAGTGGATCTACAGCTGTGGAAGTTGGATGGGAAAGTGCAGCGTAAACGAGATGAAAAGCTGTAAGTTAGATTATGTGTGGACCTTCCATGAATTCGTAAATATTTGTAAAACTTGTTTCTGGAGTTACTGCAGTCAAATTTTTATATTCATGTATAATAAGTGTTCATTCTTGTCTGGTTAGGATGACATAAATAAAGCATTTTACTTTGAACATAATAAATTAATTTTAAGGAAGCGAGATTCATCTATCGTGATGATGGAGGCAGTTGGTTGTTCTGAAATGTTGGTTCTTATCTGTCAGACTACATGATGCTTAGATGAAATGGGTCTTCATAGTGTATATACATTTCAAGGGATCTTTCCATCTGAAAGTAGCTGTCTGTAAATATGTAACAGTTTACTGTGTAACTCTGTGACAAGTCAACTACTGCTTGAACTCCTATAGGGTGAAGGAAAGTATTTAGTGGCATTGTAGTCTTAATGGTATCCAACAGATCAAGTGGCTTTTTAAAGTTACCTGTTTCATAAGTTGTAATGGATTGATGAGATTGTATTGCCTTCTTTAAAGTAATATTTTGAGAAGGTGATTTTGAGTCTGGTTTTAAGGTCTTTAGTTATGCCATAACCTCAATTTTTAAGTGTGTATTTTAGAAAAGTAAGCAGTGATTTGTAGTGCTTTTAGAAAATTGGTTTCTCATTTTGTTTTAAATTTTTCTTTTCCTACAATACATGCACCCCCCTTATCATTGTCATAGTCACCACCACCAGCACCACCATTATCATCTTCAGAGTTATGTTTTTTTTATATTTAATAACTATTGTTGTTGCCTTTTGATGACATTTGGTACTATTTCAAAATAATAATGCTCTTAAGTCATGTGGCAGAAGCTACTGATGAAGGTTATTTGGGGCCACAGAAAATATGTGTGAGTAGTTTTTGTCATAGTTAGCAAATGAGTTAATAATGTTCATGTTTTGCTGTAGACATTGTAGTTATAGCTACATTTATAATGAAATTTTATTCAAGTTTTCATTCTAAAATATTTGTTGATGTTTGTATTGTTGCTGAACGTTGGGTTCACATATCAGACAAACCATTTTTAGTATATGAATGAGATAATTTCCCAAAAATAGACAGCAATAAGCCAGTTTATGCCCAATTAAATGTATGATTGAGGATTATACTTATAATTCCAACAAAATGCACATATAATTTACAAATATATGATTATGTTATCATACTCTCCTATGTGTTTTGGCTAGGTTCGCCTTCCTCAGGGAGATACAGGTACAAGTGAATGTGTATAAATGCAGAAGTACATTGTTGTCAAATGTGTAACATATACAAATCTAAGATCTTGTAGCAAGATAGCGGAAATTTAAAAATATATAAATCTAGATGTATGTTAGTGATTATATCTTTAGTTACAAATATGAATTAAAAAATAATATCCATGTTGGCATCTTACATTACAGTTCATAGGTACTGTGATTTTGCATTCAAACATCTGTTTGTAGTATCTTTGATCTTGAATTAGATCTAGTCCGTGTACACACTGGTGTGCTGTGCTCTATGTATAAGAGTCCTATGTACATGGCACTCTCATACATTGTGCATAGCACACTGAACTACATTAGTAACATATCTGTGGGACACTTGAAGTTTTTATAATTTGAATAGTACCTTGCTGAAATTTCATTCCCTTGGTGGGATGGACAGAATTGTGCAGACCTGCTGGCAAGTTGTTATACATATGACAACTACATACAAAATATTACCATTTGCTAGACTAAGAGCATTTCAAAATCAGACAGAATGTTATAACACTAGGAGATTTAAGTCTTGCAGGAATGTCGCTCCATGTCAACTGGTAAACAGTTGCCGACATTGTAAAGGAGCATAGTGGCTTCCTTTCTGCGGTCAAAGAGCCTGACGGGAGCATAGTGCTTTCAAAATTCAGTAACTATTTACCAGTCATCATGGCATGACATCCCAAAAGACTTGTATTGTTATCAGTGTTGCTTTGATAACTTCAAATTTCGTAACATTTGTATTTATAGTCCATTAGCATTTCCATGAAGAAATGCAGTGTAAGCCTTCTCTGTTGCCTTGTGCATAATATTTAGAGTATAGTAATCTTTTTGGAAGTGTTAGTAAAGCTGGGTAGAAAAGTTAGTAATATTATTTGCTGCTGATGTGAGTAGGCAGCAATTTCCCAATTATGACTTTTTCTTTTTTTTGAAACAGTGAAGATGATTTGCTGTAGTCTGTTTTGTGAGTATGATAGTGCCTAAAAATGAAATATTGCCATGAAGAACTGCAGAAGGATTAGATTGTGTAGGCTTTGTGACAAGGAGTTAAAAAGTAATTCAGCTAGGCTGGTATATACTGATATGTCATACACCTCAAATTTTAAGAAAATGGATTATTTGGTTTTTATGACATGTCCATAATTGAATGGTTGGCAATGGATAGGTGTATACCTGGGCATATAAATTTCGTTTATTAATTAGAATTAAGTTTCCTGACTCCACCAAATTAACTGAGACATTTTTTGTTGCCATGTCACATAAAGTTGAGTCCAGTGTACTTAATTTAGGTAAATATCTAATAACATGTTAAGCATCAAATTAATGAAGATCTTCCTTGCATGAAATTGTAAAATGATTACTCGTTGTAAACGCCAGATTGAAGTTTGTCAGCCACAATATTACAGAGGGGCAGCTGTTTATAAACACCTAGGCTTTGATTTTTCCTTAGAAGTCTGTTCGGTATAGACAGAAGGCTTGAAGTATTAAGTAAGTGGCTAACTTCACTGAATTTTATGTGATTTCCAGGGATCAGAATGAACAAACAGAAGAGTTTTCACTGGAGTACACATAATATCCAAGCATTTTCTTTGTTTTTCATTGTTATTATTATTGTTGTTGTTGTTGTTGTTTCTTATTGCTCTAATATCTGTTTACTGTAGACACAAATTTTTGTTGCATAGCTACAGATATTACCCTGAATCATGAATTAGTTTAACTTGTATTTAATTAAGTGTATGCCTTATCAAAAAAATTTCTAAACTGAAGTTATGGATCTTTATAAGAGCTGTCAAGCAACACTTTTTTTATGGTGAGTTTTTTGAGAAAATCGTTAAAGTTTTGTTGATTTTCATATTGTTCTGGTCCACTAGGAGCCAAAGTTGGTATATTCTATCAGTTTTTAGTGTAAACTTGCCCTGCCTCTCCCACACCAAATTTAAATGAAAGCTGTTGAATAGTTTCAGAGATTTAACATCAGACAGATGCAGCCTCTAATCAAGAGTTAATTTCATGCATTTTGGGAAAGAACATATCAATTTATTAAATACGTGCTGTCTCATAGCATGTTTAAATTTATCTCAATCACTATGTTTTTGCTGACCAGAAGTGCTTTGTTCTAATACATAATATCAGTCAGTGTCTCCATAAGATAACAACACAAGGACTGGGAATAAAGCTATTAAAATAAATAAGTAGGCATTATATGAGTGTGAAGCAAATCATTCATTTCACAAAAGAGCATTCACGACACATTTTTTGGCAGGTGTCGACATGGAGCGAATGGTTGCTGTGTCCATTGCTCACCACTGGAGCCATTTGATGAAACTTACCTGAAGGAACAAAATATCAAGCATATGTCTTTCCACTCTTATCTCAGGAAACTCACTGCTGGAGCTGATAGGTAAATATATGTTTCATAGTAGTACATCTCGGTTACCATGTTGTTGGAGGCTTATTTCTTTACAGCAACCTAAAAAAAATAGTGTACATCTGTATCCATGTTTGTAACTATCACACTCACTGTATGGGGCAGTGATTTGAAAAACTGGTATTCACTCAGTCAAGAAATTCCTTGCCTGTTACTGAGCTGGGATGTACATTACAAAGATCACAAAAACTTGCCTGTTGACCTTGTCATGAACAGATTGAATCCACTCACTACCCTGCACCCTATTTGCTTATGATCAATATCAGTAACGTCTCAAGTAAACTGTACTTTCACTTTTTTTTTGAACAAAAATTTTGATTGTTTAAACCATGAAATTTTATTAGGAAAATTACATTTCTGGGAATTAAAGCAGTATATGCAGAATGGTTCAGGTCCTGTTTGACTAATAGAAGACAGAAAGTGTAAGTAAATTCACCTAACACAACTAAATATTTTTTTCTGTGACTGGGATACATTGAAACATGGAGTTCCTCAGAGATCATTTCTAGGGCTCTATTCATAATATGTACAAATGACACTATTAAATGGTTTGCTGCTAATCAGTTAGTCCTCATTCTAGATAAAACAAATATAATGAAATTTATAACTGTTTATCACCTTGTGCATTACATATTGATTGTAAAGAAAAGTGTGTAGAAGAGATAGGAAATACAAAATTTCTTTGTTTACAAATTGAAACCATGTAAATTGGAAGAACCACATTGAACACATGATTCCTGAGTTGCATGGAGCATGTTATGCCATTAGGTCAGTGGTCCATATCAGTAGCATTAACACTCAAATCAATTTACTGTGCATACTTTCATTCTGTGATAAAATATGGAATAATTTTTTGGTAGCCGATCCAACAGTGGGAAGATTGTCACTTTACAAAAGAAAATCTTCAGATTTATGGCTGGTGCACAACCCAGTACTTCATATAGAAGTCTGTTTAAACAATTAGAGGAGGGGTTCATAACTTTTTATGCCAGGAATGCCTTTGAGAATCTTGTGAGAGCTACAGTCCCCTTATAAGAAAAATATATTTAAATTCATAAAATATTATATATAGACATAGAATCTATATCTGTGTATTAAATCCATATTGTGGATATATTACAGAGGAAATCAATTATGCTAAAATACAGTTTTCACAATAATAAAAAATAAGAAATATTTTATATAGTAATGAATTGCCTTCTTTATTAATCCATTGAATCAATAACAAGACATCTAAGTAAATTCAGAAATAAGCAAGTTGAAGTTAAATGCAATTTAAAAAAAAAAAGACATTTATATCTGAAGGAAAATTAATTTTGGTTTCTCTTTAGGCTATAATAATATTAGATAGTGAGATTTGTTGAAGTTAACAAACATTTTCGACTCTAGACGCCATATATTACTTTGTTGCCTATGTTCAGAATTGACTGAAAAGCTAAATTTCAGGTAGAGATTTGTGAAAATAAAGACATTTTTTTTACAACCAAGTTCCTGGACCCCAATGATAAGGGTAAGAATGGCTGAATTAGAGATTATGCTGTCCTATGCCAATATGTACTTTCATTAAAGAATGCTGTTTTCAGTAATAAAGAAAATTTTCGAACAAATCCATCTGTATCCATATTAATACAAGGAATGAGCACCATTTTCACAGACCAAATGCAAGCCTATCTTGTTTTCAGAAAAGTACAGTCTATTATTGCATCAACATTTTCAACAGTTTCCCATGTAGCTGGAGAGTCCTTAAGAATGAAAAGGCAATAGTGTAGCATTAAGAAAATACATAAAAATGCACTCTTTTTACTCTGTAGATGAATTTTAAAGATGTCCTGTTATACTGCTTTATAAAATGTTTTTGGCATTTTGCACTGTAAAAATTGTTTGTATTTGTGTATTTATAACTTGTTCCACAATGTATTGTCTTTGTGAGACACAAATGATCCATGGAATATATGTGTGTGTGTATATGTTTGTGTGTGCATGTGTTTGTGTGTATGCATGTGTCTGTGTGTGTGTATGCATGTATGTATATGTGTATGCACATGTGCATGTGTGTGTATATATGTCGCCAGTACTCCTGTGCGCAGGTGTGCACATGCGCAGGTATATGGGTACACATATGCGTACGTGTGTGCGTGCACGTGCGTGTGCATTGGTACATGTATGCCTGCATGTATATGTGTGTGTGTGTGTGTGTATATATATGCATGTGTTTGTGTGTATGTATGTATGGATGCATACATGGATGCTTGTATGTGCTCTTGCTTGCTTTCGTGTGTGCTTGTATGTATTCACATGTGTATGTATGCATGCATTTTTTGTATCTGATACATTCTGTATGCCCTAACTGTCACCCATAATGCTTCTGTACTTAGTGATCCATTTCTGTGTCATTTCCACTTGGACAGATTTGTACTATGGTAAGTGTGCATTTTCATGACAGTTTGTAATTACTGACATATTAAGTTTTTCGTACAGTTGTTGGTCATAGTTAGGATTGTTTTACATTCAAAATTTTGCTTGCCACTCTCCCTCAAACTTTTCTATAGTTATTGGTAAGGAACAATAACTGAATTTTGGTTTTATTTTGTTAACTTATTTGCATTTTACAAATACATTGCATATTTTTGGACAAAATTTCAGGTACTAGATTAGACTGCTAAGAATGTCACAAGTTATCCTCCCAACTAACAAGAGTGCTGTCTTGTTGGAAATTTTATTGTCACTGAAGTGAAAATTATGAAGGTGGGATGACTCCTGTTAGTGTGATGTGCATACCAGCCATTTTAGAATCTGTTAGTTTACTCAGAAGTTGTTGGAGCCTGGGATATGGACATTAAAATATGTGTGAATTATATGTCCTTGTAATTTAGGAGAGTAGGCTTCCAAGTGGAAAGAGACTGGATATTTGTCACATATGCCATTCTAATGAAATACCCTATCTCCACATTCTTAAAATTTCAATAAGTTAGGTGCAATGCAGATTATTAGGAACTCCATGGAGCATTGTCTTATTTTAGGAGCTAACAGTCACTGAGCTACTCAAGGAATTCAATTCACTGGAATCAGAAGGACATTATCATTGTTTACAAAGGACCATGGCACAGAATATACTGATATTAACTGGTAATGTGGTCTGAAAGTTATGTAGCTATAAAAATATACTTTGGAAAAAGGATTTTGTTTTTACCCTTTTGATATACAGAGTTCTTTCAGTAGAGTGTAAGGTGAAGAGATTGAACACCACTGCTGTGTACAGAAGTCCAGTCCCTCTCTTAAGTGATCCTGAATCTCTTATTTGTATTTGTTTAATCTGCAGAGGCAAGTTTGTTTCATTAGAGGACATCAGCTGTCATATCAAGACTGGTTGTAAGGACCACCCACCATGGCCCAAAGGAATTTGTTCAAAGTGTCAACCGAATGCTATTACACTCAATCGTCAGGTACATACATTTTTAATTGTGGTCTGAAACCACAGCAGTGCATGTAACAGTTCACCTCTCCATAAAACAAACTGTCTGTCACATTAATTGTGTTGTTATTTGAAAGAGAGCTTAAACATGAACTGGTTATAAAAGCCTGTCACCTATTACCACCATTCTTTTGTTTACATATTTAATAAACTCCATGCCACTCCTTATGAAACATATTATTTTGACAAGATTAAATCCATTTCTCCTCCTTTGGCCCTTTTTCTTTGTGATCCATAGAACTATTGTTCTACACTTATGACTCAAGGTATTGAATGTTCTATAGTGTCAGATTTTTGGTGTCTGATTATTTATATATTAACACTATTTGTAATACATCTTGAGCCTGAGTAACATTACTGAAAAGGCAGGGTTTTGGAGCAAGATGTGGCAGGGTAAGCTCTGGTTAGAAAGACTGACTGCTCAGCCATCTTGTATTATCGGTTAAAGTGTTGCAACAATCTTGATGAAATCATATGATTCATTGCATCCACTGCTGCTGCTGCTGCTGCTGCTGCTATCATTTCTCACAACTCATAATTTGATTTCGTGAGTCGCGTCAACAGAGATGCTTTCCTTCTCAGCACATACCTTTACCGGTTGTTTCACTCACTTGCACACTGATTACCAAGAGTGACATCCTGATCCAGAGGCCAGGTCTAGTGGAATGATGCAATGCCACATTGTGTACCTTTCTGCTAGATCTGACTTCCAGGTTGTGAGTAACCTCTGGTAACTAGTTGCCTTTTGTCCTGCTATGAAACTTTTGTCATGTAGTTATCTAACATCCTGTGTCTTACAGAAAACCATTCATGTTTCATTCCAGCTCATTTTTATGTTTTTTTACTTTGCCAAATTTTGCATTGTGGTACAGTGCCTTATCTAACACAGCACTGTGTGGGAAAAGGTTTGGCTGCACTGATCTTTCATCCCTGCTCATAATTGCCTTAGTTTACCAGTCACCAGTAGGCCATGATGACTTCAACATAAGGTGGACATACAGCATGAAACACTTTTCTCCATCAACATGAATAATATTACTGAGGAATGCTGTGTATGGCAGCATCCCATTAATGGCATTGTTACTACACAGTTCTTTTATGCATATGTGAGCTCAGAATATAGTGTAATGTTTGTGGAAGTTTTCTTTCTTTTGGTGACTGCTCACACATTTCACTTCATTTATGCTGAATGTCATTTTTCTGTATTAGTGTTTAAGCAATCTGCATTTGCATATGTGAACACATATAAAAAAAACCCTGTAGAAATTTTATGTATTTAGGCAGCAAAGGAATTTGCTGCATTTTTTAGATATGATGCATAATCTCTATTTTATTTTCCACAAACTTCCACTTATTTCATAATTTTATTTTTCTTTGTTTAAATAATACTTACATTTTTCATAAACAATGTGCTGAAATTTAAATATCAACCTAAGCTTTTAAGGGTTAAGACAAGGTGAAAGCTAAAAGTCCCCATTATCAGCTTCCATGGAAATCTGTCTGATGGGAGTCAAGTTGTTCCATGTGGACAGTTGGATGCACATACATCAGAAATCTAATACAGGGTGGACCATTTCCTGCATGACTGATACACAGCAGGCCAACTGTTTGCTAATATATTGAATGCCACATCTTGGGAAGCATAACAGTCAGTGAAGGTAGCGAGACAAGGGATTGTATTAATAATAATGGGAACGTCTAATAAAAACTCACCAGTGCTACAGTAGATTCTGACAATTTTGCTTATTGTGAACTCTTTGGAGTTTTTCCCTGGAAATTTTTGAAATATGGTGGATGTTGTTAGGTTTTGTAGAGTATGGGGATTTGTTTTATATGCTGTATTTTTTAAACTTCTTGACAAATAAAAGTCACAAGGTTTTTACTTCAGGTAAATGAGGGGACCAAATACCGTGCCTGATTGTGCATCTATTGAAAACCTCTTGCACTGCTTTGGAACTCAAATGTGTAATGTTAGTTGTTGGCAATATGAGACTCATGCCGTGAATCATTGCATTTTCTGCTGATAATGCATTTCTCAGTCAAATATTTGGTGCTGTAACAGTGTGCTTCATGTCAGGTACACAATTCAGCAGCATATGTGTGTGTGTGTGTTTTTGCGTTACATTCTGTCATAATGCCTGAAGAAGATTTGTGAAACGCAAGCCAGAAATCTATTCTTATGCTAATCATTCATTCTAGTTCTGTAATTGTATGATGAAATTGCAATTTTAAAAATATGCAGTCAGTTATTCACTGGATTGGATAGTGTGTCAATATAAATACATCAATGTTAAAAGTGAAGTATGTAACAATAAATGAACATGATGTTTGCAAATTGTGGTATGATAAACTGCTGATCAGAAGCAAATGTATGTCAGTCACATTACGAACATTGGGATTTCTACTCATCTTCTGCCATTATTTCCGCAAGTTAATGTAGTTATCCTTATTGGAACTATTATTTGTTTTTATAATTTATTGTTTGTTGTAAGAAAAATGTGTCAGCAATGTTTTGTTTCATATTGTTATTGATCATTGAGTCTGGGTGATGGTTACTGCAGTCTGTTTCTCTACGATAGTAACAGGTTATTTGAATATGTCACATTTTTATTGTGTTGTACATAGTTCTGCCATAAATTCTGTTACAAGTTTCTTGTAGTCTGCAGCTGGAGACAGTGAGGCAGAAGGGTTGAAAGGATGGTTAGTTTTGGACTATTGTACCTTCAGGTACTTGTGCCAAGGCAGTTTGCTCACATCTGTCACAGTGTTAACATAGAGTGTGGTTTCGAGGAAAACTGTGTGGCTGTAATTACCCTTGCGGAAAATCCGATTCTCAAATTTTTTAACTCTTGAAACCATTGAAAATTTCATGAATGTTCATCTATCAGGCAGTTAAACATTATAAGGAACTCTGGAGGGTTGAAGACAGGCTCGATCAGGACGGCCGAAGAGTGTGAGGACTGAGGCACAGGAATGGATTCGCCAAAATCCGCTCTGGAAACAGAAGTCCTTGTCCCGAGAGCTAAACATATTGGCCTGATCGATGTCATGCCTCATCAGGGATGCTGTCTACACATGAGAGTGTACTGGCAGTCGAAGGGACACCTCCTTCCTCCCGCTTTCAAGGAGATCCGACAGACAAGAACAGAGCATCTCCTCCAGTGGCACGCTGAGAACTGGCATGAAAACATCCTCTTCACGGATGAGAAAATCTTCACCATCGAGGAGCAGTACAACCATCAGAATGATAAGATTTATGCTCAAACATCTCGTGAGGCGAAGGAGAAGGTTCCAAAGGTGCAGAGAGGCCATTATCCTTCCTACGTCCTGGTTTGGTTGGGGTGTGTCCCATCAGGGAGTGATATCTCTTCATTTTTGCGAGAAAGGTGTGAAAACTGGTGCCCTAGTGTATCAAGAGGATTTGCTACAAGGAGTTGTGAAACCTCTTAACACGACTCTCTTCAATGGTCGGAAATGGGTCTTCCAGCAGGACTCAGCTCCTGCCCTCAAGGCCAAAATCAACTCAACTCAGTAGTGGCTGTGGTGGAACGTTCCGGCCTTTATGAAAGCTGAGGATTGGCCCTCAGGGATTCCAGACCTCAACCCCCTGGACTATAAACTGTGGGCTGTTTTGGAGGACACAGCTTGCCAAATGCGTTACAACAACCTGGACAGCCTGAAGAGGTCGCTCGTGAAAGCAGCAGCACAGATCCCCCTGAGGCGGTGCATGCATGCCGCGATAGCAGAGTGGCCAGAGCGTCTCATGACTTGCGTCGAGGCACAGGGCAGCCATTTTGAGTGACATTATTATAAGTAAAAACTGAAAACTAATGCTAATAAATTATTTGGCTCGAAAAGTGGATGTTCTGTTTCATTTTCGTTCTAGGTCACAGTATACTTGTAGCAGAATTTATGGCAAGACCATGTACATATCTGCGTATCCTTCCTAGTAAGCAATTTAAATGGTTCATCATTAAGATTAAATGTGATATTTTAGGTGTATCGTCATGTTGACAATGTGATGTTTGAGAATGCACACTTAGTGGAGCAGTTTCTCAATTACTGGCGCAGTACTGGACACCAGCGCATTGGGTTCCTATATGGAAGATATGAAATCCATGCAGATGTACCTCTTGGTATCAGAGCCACAGTGGCTGCTATCTATGAACCACCTCAAGTAAGTACATTGATCACTATATATTGCCATCATATTGGACAGCAAATGCATAATGTTGGAAATGTATAAAATTGTAATTTTGTGTATGGTAATATCACATTTCATATTATACATGCTCTAAAATAAATTATTCATAGCCCTCCTATGATGTGTTGATTTTGTTTCAGCATCAGGGAAAGTATGTAAATAATAATTGATGGCAGCATAATGAACTTTTAGTTTATTTGTTACATAAAAGTGTAATTTTAACATGCCATTTTAACCACTTAAGTGAGTAGGAGAAGTAATAACTCTGTTAAAAATGTTTGTGGACTGGTTAAATTAACACAGTCTTTTGAACCTGTAGACTTTTTGGACTCTTACCATTAGATATGCTGAACTAAAATACAGCGAGTTTTGGGGAGAGGTCTGAGTCTTATCTCAGGGTTACTTTTCCAAAACAACTGTCACTACATGATGATTATATACACTGTGTCAAACCTGGATTAATGTCAGACAGTAAATGCCATATACTCGAAAAACAGTACAGTAAACATGATTATGCAAATTTCACCTCTCAACAAATAGTAATGCTGTGTAGGCAGTCATGGTACTTAGAATGATTATAGTAATAACAGTTCTTCTTAACCATGGGAAAAGGAGAATTCCTGTGTTTTCAGATGCAGTTTTTATTGTCTGGCCTTTTAAACTGAATAGTGGCTCTTACTTCCTGTCGACCCAGTTAGTTGGTTGAGTTTTGCTTCATTTCTTGCTTAGGATATTTAAAAACCAGCAACAGCTGGACCAATACTCACCCAAATGACTGGGTCTACAAGAAGCACGAGCTAGTACTCAGTTTAAAAGGCAAGGAAATAGAAATGTTGTCTGGCAACAGTGCACTCCAAAGAAGATAAATTTAGTGTTAATTTGGAATGAATTTAGTGATGCTAGTGATATACTTTTAAAATATTTGTCTAGTAGCAAACAATTTGACACTGCAGTTTACAAAGTAATATAACTGGTGATGGAGACATGCCAAATGGTACATGCTCAAAGGCAGGGCTGAGCAGCTTTATATTCCGTGTAAAGGAAAGCCCAATCTACACATCTTCACTTTTCTAATATTTGAAATAGGTGCATGTGTCCCTAAATCTTCAGTCAGGACATTAACATGTATGTGGCATTTTTCCAGCATTAGTGGATCTGGATCACAGTTCTGACATCTCGAGTCTTGCTGTCTTGGTCCATAACTGAACACTGAGTAATCACATGCAACCACCATACAGCCTTTCCCTTACAGTAGAGTCAATGCCATGCCACATGCACACTGTGATACACTTGTGCTGCCACAGAGTAAACTTTAAAATTCCTTACATACTCAGACATTAAATTAAATGTGTAGTAATAAAAATCTATATTATCTTATTTGGGTAACTGTAGTTCTTCCTGTATTACTATTTCTCAGTCATATTTCTTGGACCCAGGTAAGATTAGTCAGTATAGTGACTAGGCTACAGTCTGGATGATCTGGAGTTTGAATCCTGGCAGAGGCAAGAGATTTTTTTCTTCTCCAAAATCTCCAGGTTGGCTCTAAGGTCCATCCAGCTTCTTGCTCAGTGGATATCAAAGGTTTGTTCCCTGGTGTAAAGTGGCCAGAGTGTAAAGGGGTTACAATGTGAGGTTGACCACTGTCCTCCATCTGATGCCAAGGTTAATGATGAGTGGACCTACCCCTAATATGGCTTCATGGCATGTACAGAAAAGACGTTACTTTATCTCATTTATAGTTCTTACACTTATTAAAAGGTAAAGTTCACCCTATAACCTGCCCTGAAGGCACAGAGGAGGAGTAGAAGTACAGCTCTACTCTTTGCGTAACCTCCATGATATATTCTACCAGTTACTAACATGAAGTATGCAATTTGAATGTTAGGATGTATCTGTTAAAGACTTAGTTGCCAACATAATCTTCATGTGGTGCACTCTAGCATCACAAATAAACTCTGGTGACATGCATGGGAGTATACAATTAATCTGGTTTGGAGGATGCAACAGAATTCCTTGTTATGGAATTGAAGTTATATGGTAGACATTGTTTGTTGCTATATGAAGGACAGACTACTGTTATGTATCAAGAAACTGAATTATCAATGTTGAACAGTTAGCATATAGTATAGTCTGCTAAAAGGAAGCACAGAACTGTGTAGGAGTTGTATCTTTGTTGATACAACAAACTGAGAGCTCTGACTTAGCTGAAATATCAACCTTTTTGGGATTAAATACCCTGGGAATTTAAGTGAGTATTATTCTTAGTCATATTTAGATTCAGATCATATTGAGCCAGTCCTTTAGAAGTCATTGTGATGATCATACTTGTTGTGGCCATGGAGACAGTCATAGTTTTGGTGCTTATTTCTTTGACAGTAAACCTCCCAGGTAGGAGGGTTTATGTTTGAGTCTGTCTTAGAATGACTGTTGGTTCTTGCTAGTGAATTGGTCAAGAAATTATGTGTATATATATATATATGTGTGTGTGTGTGTGTGTATCTATATATATATATATATATATATATATATACAGGGTGTTTCACGACTTGTGGACAATACTGCAGGAGATGATTTCCTAGGTCTTTGTGATCAAAAAAGTCCATATAAACATGTGTCCAGTTTTGGACGGTTACGGAGTTAAGGGCATTTTTTAATTCTCGTACACGCCCTCATGTGAACCGCGTTATGGAACCAGCTGGCAGGTGATGTACTCAACTTGGTGGCTTATCGTTTGTCTTGCAAGCATTATTTTTGCCACCTGACTCGCCCACCCAGCTGCAA
>Ga0136643_10004979_pt1 | contig 18574 bp, 6 predicted proteins | sample TergutLab28metaG_FD_96883 | JGI IMG/M metagenome (GOLD analysis project Ga0136643, IMG submission 96883) | Labiotermes labralis P1 segment gut microbial communities from Petit-Saut dam, French Guiana - Lab288 P1 (version 3) (version 3) | ecosystem: Host-associated > Arthropoda: Insects >...
GAAACTGGAAAACGCGTTACCACATGTAGAATGCAGACAGGAATTTTTCATAATAGTCCAAGAATTTTGTAAAAAGAGGAAGGTGGCAAACATTTTGTCGATTTTGTGTTATGATTTCTTGTATTGTTGTACTTCTGGAGACAATGGAGGAATGGTGCACGTAGTTTGTACTTCCCGTAAGTCAGGGGAGATATGAGGTGCGAGCCTAGTTTCCGGACCGGAGCAGTACAACAAAACGGAACAGAGTAGTTACTGGTCTGCAAAATCTCCCTTAAAAATACGCCTCTTTGCAGTTTACACATCGTGCCTGCCACCTGTCTTACTGTTAGGACCATCAGCAGACCTTACGTTTCGTAACGCTGTCTAAACAACGCGTGTGATTAGTATTTGGCCTTTGTAATAAACACAGTTTTTCCATTTAGCTGTATTTTCATATTTGGGAATAAGAAAACGTCAGAAGTAGTTATGGTGGAGTGTGTAGGACCACCGCCATCTAGCATTCACGTAGCCGTACGTGCTGTTACCTTGTCGTGATGCAGAAGCCATTTCCTAAGAGCTACATACGTGTGAGCCTTTTCCCCTGGCATTTTCCATCAAACGCTTTAGGCCATCTTTTATCGCATGGAGCGTGTCTCATGGATTGCTTGACACGCTTTTTGTATATTTTCGTCAGCGCGACTTGACGATGGGGGCTTGAACATTTAAAATCCTCAGCCGGTGGTTTGTCTCCTTTCTGAAGCCCGAGTTCCATGAAGAGTTTACGTGTTGTGTACTTATGGACTATTCGAAATATTTTTAACATGTCTTGAGCGTGAGAGGCAGCTTTTGAATTTTTAAACAGGATTTGGTGAAAATCGTATGTTTCTTAAGGTATTCCACTTCGCTTGTCTTCGGCGATCGTAAAACGCAGTCAAAACAAGCACACTTACATGGAAACATCAGTGGGACAGAATTTTCCGCGCTGTATACAGGGACACGATCCACAATAATTCTAAATTAACCAGGCACACAGATGCATTGTATTAAGTTATGTCTTCTTGCACCAGTATTGAAAATTATGGCTCGCACCTCGTGCAGAATTTATCTTTTCTGCTATATATTATTTATTTTACTTGAATGGACGTGAAGCACCAATTTTATAAACAGTAGCAGTTAGTGCTACATGACTGGTGAAGGATTAGTAATATGTATTATTTTCCCTCTTTTTTGTTGCTCTTCTTGTCCTTCACTTGGAGAAGGAACATGAAGAATGACACTGCCTCACTTATAATCTGCGGACAAAAATGAATTACCTTGTGTTAAAAAACAAAGGTCTAAACCTGAAAATGGTAAACATTTGCAGCTGTCAAAAGATGATTTTGCATGTATAGAAATGAGAATTATAAGACATTTATTTTGACAAATACCGATTTTTAATGACAATGAAGATCTTCAGAGAAGAATCCTTTAATTTTTCTTCATATATTGAAGAATATCTCATATGCATGAGGGAGATATTTGCCTTTAGACAATAGTATAGAGTTGCAATCTATACTGAAGCAGAATCTTCCGGTTCACACCCTGACCTTCTTCTTAAGTTGCTCTTTCATGTTACATTCTTATATACGGCTGCATCTTCCAATACGTCTTTTTCGTAATTTGTACCCATTAAAAATTCTGTATGTGTTTCTGATTTCCCCTTACCTGGTGCTTGTCGCTCATAATGGGCTTTGATTTAGGGCGAGTGATAAGCTCATCGCGGTGACCACTACCTTACAACACACAACATCCATGCTCCTGGTGGGTTTCGAACCCACAATCTGAGCAAACGAGCGGCCTCAGACCCACGCCTTAGACCGCGCGCCAACTGGAATCGGCTGCACGATGTTTAGGTAATGTAAAATGTTGAACAGTAAAAATTTCGAATTTATTAATTATGTAATTTTTGTAAAACATAAATAAATACATTAATATTAATGTACCGTGTAACAACATTAAAATTGTCTGAAATCATGCAGTTTAGGATGATAATGAGTCATGGAGTTCTTGAGCCGTGAAGTAATTGGTGATGGGCCAGTATGAAATAAGTCCTTCTCGTTTGTTTGGAGGAAGGAGCTGAGTAAGAATACTAAACTTGTTATTCTGAAGGACCGTTTTCTGTAACCTGTGTTAAATTGATACTTCTGCCAAATCCGAAGCATTTTTAAATTCCAGACTTCTGTTATTTCCTCTGTCTTAGTTCAAAGCACTTTCCTGAGCACCAGTTGAAATTATAACTTAGTATTATTCGCAGTTAGTTTGCGTACACAAAGGTCTGTACAGTCTTTCGCCATATTAAGTTGCTTCTAAACGAAAATACTGAAGGTTTATACAGTTACTTGGTACAGAGCTATCGTCATCCGGACGCGGTAAAAAAAAAAAATTTTTGTAGTATGCCCGTATATTATGTTTTGTCGCGTTTAGGTAGACAGAATTAACTGAAACCTCCTCGGGCTGAGAGCCGCGCAATTTTATTGCTTAAGTCGTGCAACATTTAAGAGACGAACTCCGCCTCCATCTCCAAGGTTATGGCATGACTAGACGTCCAGTCTCAACGGATTATTTGTCAGCACCAGGCCGCGGATTACGTCTTGCTACGAGTCCCGCGCTGGAACTTATCAAGAATCATCCTATTATCGTGGACGTTTGCTCATATCAAACCGGATGATGAAGACAGAATCAGTCTCTGGAGCATATATTGATTTGAAAACGATGGATGTAGCTGTTAGCGCTGGATGATATTTGTTGAAGCATTTCTAAAACCATAAGCTGGAAATTACAAGAATGCGAGTTAACGCGTCATATATTAGTGCACTGATAGGTATGCGACTGCTAATCCTGTTTTTTTTAAATATATTTGCTCCATTCTTTGAGGGTTTGTAGTAGAGGAACTGGCGTGTGTAAATTGTATGTTATATGGATTGTGAATTCAGGAAGATTCGAAGATACTTTCTTTCAACCTACCCTAAGAACAAATATAACTCTATAGAATCTACAATTAAGTACATATGAATTTGTTCTTTAAGAATTTTAGGAATTCATTCACCGAGTTTGTAGGAATTAGTTTCTTTCTAATTGAATGTACAGACTGAGTTAGAGACGGCATAGAAACATTTTTTTAACTAGCCCATAAAGGATCATTCGTTGATTAGGAACGGGTAGGATGTATTTCCTTAAATAATTAACAACCCAGTGTGTGCATATGACAATATATTTGTGAACTGTACGGTTTAGTGATTACCGTAATTCTGAATTTTGTGTGTTTTTGCTGAAGCAAGTATCGCTGTGTCGATGTGAAATTTTGGGAAGTTGAGTTCAAGGGAACGTGGTAAATAATTTAGCTGTATTATGGGTATTGTTATTATCTACAGAGCTTTCAATTTCTCAGAATGGATTAGAAGTGTGCAGGCAATTTCTAACATCATGCCACTGCATTAGTTGCACTGATAACAGCAGGAGTTGAACACTCTAGATTTCTTTGATTAGAATACATTATGACTACAACTGATACATCTTTTGTTGACCTAGGTGTGCTTCTGTGTTTCTGTCATATGGATTGTTGGCTTTATAAATTGACCCCAAATGTGATAATAATAATGTGGTTATAATTTTAAAGACGGGGTGACGTGACGTAACTTGGGCCAGTCAAGAAGGCGAGGGCCTGCGTGGTATCTGAAATTGTGCCGGTTTGTTTGCATTTCATGAATTCATATTTGGTTATTAGTGGCACATTCCGACTGGCTGGTAATTTTGCGTACGTTTGTGTATTTTGTATTGGAGTCGAATGTACAAACTTTATATAAGTGCGCAAGTAAGTATACAGATTTTAGTTTTGAAAAACAACGGTCCCAAATTTGTTATGAGACTGCTGTGCCGGCAGATCATAGATGTGTATTATGGGGGTTTCTGTCAGTTGTGTGTAAATTTTGACTCTTTGCTTTAATGAGTTTTGTTGCTTAAGTTTGACTAAGTCACCAGTCATCAGGAACCTGTAAGTTAGCGTTTAGTAGCAGAACGTTTTACGTTTGACCCAGCATCAGGCCTACTGTTTCTAATTATCCTTGAGGTGTTAGATGAGATTTTGTAGAGTCATGTCTTTGGACCCTTTCTTTTACCGGTTTTTAAATAGATTCGTTTCAAAATTTTAAATTACTTCCAAAAGCTTTTTAAATACATGTATTTTTATTATTCGCCGTGTATATTTTCATCCGCGAAATTTTTTATTTCTTCCTAAACTGTTTCTATTAATTCATTTTATGTTGAATATTTACGTATTTAATTGTCTGTTTGGTATGTGGAAAATATAGTGACCTGAAGCTGTAACATATTATGCAGTGGAAACGAGCCTATTGTGGGTTAGTTCTTAATAGGAGCCACCTTAATTGTGACCAAAATGATCTGATGAAATTTTGGTGATGTGAGAGGCATCACTGAGACATGGAAGCTTATCATTGAGCAACGGTAAGCTGTATGTCACAGGAGCGATTGCCTGGAATAATTTTCGATATTTTTAATTGATTTTTTTACGGGCTCTGAAAACATCAGTTTTGTTATCTGTAGTAAATTATTATGTTTACATTAATTCACTTATTCGTGACTCACACCGTGACCTAAAATTTACGCCTGTTCTTTGTCTTGTCAACTGAACATTCTAACTTTGTGTTATAATTTACATCTCAAATGGCGAGCTTTAACATGGGTCAATGTCTCTTTGGTTAGCAGTAAATCGTCACCATGTGTGAAGAGCTTAACGTCAGAGAATGTGACAAATGTTTTGATATCTGTGAACATGAACTAAGATAACCTAATTACTAATGATACAGAGAAAGAATTTGAACGGGAATTACACTCATGCAGCACAAGCACATTAAATGGTCATAATGAGGGGCATGAAGCCATTGGCACCTATAGCGTCGGCAAGAAGAGGAAACAGTCACTCTAGACATGTGTGTGAGTGCTACTGGAACAAACGTTCCGCCATTAATTGTGACCCGAAGAAGAAGACTGAATGGGTTTTTACGGATGGGGCATTGGCGGGCTTAATTTGGGCTTGCATCCAGGCGGTTGGATGCAGGTTGTTATGTTGGCTAAATAGTTTGATTTTTTGTTCACTTGGTTAAGCCTTCGACGAATAATAACTTGTTGTTGAATGTTGATGGTAATTATTTACAGACCAACAATTTAGATGTAGTAGATAAAGCCAGGAAAAGCAATGTTGCCGTTATTGGTGTTCGTCCCCCACTGTCGTCTATGCAAAAAATGCGAGCACTTGCCTCTGCTATCATGGCGTCCTTCGAAACGTATTATGAACAAGAGATGGACACGTGGCTAAGCAACAATCCTGGCCGTGTTGTTGTAAAGTGCAAGTTGTAAAACTGTAGGTTACAATGTCGAGAACCTGAATGTCTGATATTAGGACATAATTTGGATTTTGTAGAAAAGTAACATGTTGGGATTTTCGTCGTGAGGACTAAACTTTTTAATGGAGTTTCATCTTAACTTAGAATGTCTGTGAAAATGTTTCTTGTGTACAGCAAAAAATTGTGAATTATATACTACATGAACTCTAGTGCCAGGAAAAAATGTTATCTCAAATTGTGCCTGTACCCCTGCATAAATACAGTCTCTATAAACACACACAATAATTGTAACAGAAGTGAAATCACATAAAACCTCGTGTACAAACGTTAAAATATTTATGTACAATTGACTGTTAAACCTAGTACATATTTAAATGCAATTCGCTGCATGTACACACTTCTGAATTTCAGAGCCTTAGTAATTTAGGATCATGACAATGATGATGATGATGATGATGATGATGATGATGTTGATGATGATACTAATAATAATCTTAACAACAGTGGCAACAAAAAAAAACAGCAGCAGCAATTTAACAACGGAAACAATTAATAGCTAATATTCTTGTACAAATCTCTATGGATGTTGCTCTTAAATCCGCTAGTTTGCACTTCTCTCTCCCGATTTTGTGTTAAATATTCTAAGTCTGACATAAAGCTTACTCAATCTGTTATTCGTATGTATCAAGATCATTTACTTTCCTCTTTCGAAGATAGTATACTATCCTCATTTTATTTTCCTACTTACGTTTCATCTTACATCAATTTCCCTCCGGGTTTCTCAGTTCTGGATTCTTATCAGTGTGAACAGCTGCATGAATGCTCTTTCCTTATAAACATCTCCGCCGAATTTTTAACGCACGTCACTGGCCATCTTTGGTATTCTTACAAAACAATAGTAGATACGTTTCCTTCCCTTCTCCTGCGAAGAACGGCATTTCCCTTTCTTGTCTCCTTCTGTATTTCCCGCAATTTCTGAACCACGATATCTCATTGCCTCCTTAATTTTCAACACATTTTTTAAATGTTTTGTTGGCCGTGAATCTCGATATATTCATTTGGAGAAAAACCAACTTGATGCGCAATTTATCTTCGGTATATTTCGTCAAACACCTGTAAATATATACTGAAGATAAACCGTGCATCAAGTTGTTTTTCCTTCAAATGAATTTCAGTACGTTGTTTACATCAGTTTTCCCCATGTACACCTTAATTCGCCTTCATGATCCTGGCGACATCTCTTTCATTGCATATTCGAATATTTGCTCACCGGTTTTAACAATTTTGCGCTTTATTTTTACGTTCCTTTCCCGTGCATTTTTGTATGCATCCAAGTAGGTTTTTAATTTTCATTTTAATCACTAGCTCAAAACACTTTATCCGGTTCCGTATCTGCAATTTTTAATATTGCGAAAAAATATATATTTAAAACTAAGCATAAATAGCAGAGTCTTTTGTAGTTAAAAGATATTACTCAGTGAGGAAATTATCGGTTTAATTGTTAGTGAAGTAATTACATTCTTAATTTCGGAATATGTCTGGCTGTGGTGACAGGTAGTATTCGGATGTAAAATTTGACGCAACTGTATAAATGAGCTTCTACTCTATTTTGTAAGTAGAAAACTGGAACTGAATAATCAGCGTGCCGCGTGGCGCGATTAGGAAAGTTTTGTATTATTATCTAACTCAGTACTTTCTTTCTCTGTGTAGTGTATACTCGGAAAAGTGAGTATCCTTACATTCATCATGGTCGCGTTGCACACCGGCACAAATTTCCCAGCTGTCAGTCTGAACTCCTTGTTGGCTACCGCGATGATGAAACACACAGAGCGCTGAAATTGGACTGGAGCTCCAATCCAGTCTATTCTCCAGGCATCATCTCTTACGCTTTCAGCCTGTAATAATTAGGAATTTTTTCGAAATTATTTTTTATAACACTGATATTAGCACATGTTTGTTACTTAAGTAATATCTCCCAGTCAATAAGCAGCGTTAATTATTGCTACATAGTGTAGAGATTTAATGTTTTACGAAGTAGTACAATACAACACAATAACTGGGACCTAATTCATATCGAAGCCATGGATAGTGTTTCCTCTGGAGAAGGGAGTTGTCTGGGAAATTCAAGAACTATTTCATAAGGAACATTTTCATAAATTCAGTTAGACTTACATATCTGAATATGGTTATAGACTTTTCTTTCCTGATTTATAAATTTAAATTATCAAAAATCCAGACGGGGAGTTCGCAGCTCTTAATACAACCAGTAGGGACAGCTGTTGCAATTGTATGTGTCCGAGTAATAGTGAGTTCCTTCAACGCTCAACATGATTACATTATACAGGGGAGACAAGAATTATCTATGGAGAGTGTAGTAGAAAATTAAATAATCATCACAAAGTGCCCTCCAGAAGGGATACTGCATGATACATTTGATCGCTTAATAGGTAAATTAATTCTGAGACACGAAGGATGTGTTAGACACTGGGGTGCACCAGGTGACGTACATCATATTTTTGTTATGAATACTTAATAAATTAGTAAAATTAATGAACATAATTCATGCTAGTTGCCTCTGTTGCTAGAATAATTATGCTGAGATAAGCAGTGCATAGACGCAGGGGAGTATGTTGGCTTCACCTTTGAATTTGTTATAGTAGAGGAAAATAAGGGAAACTATTCCAGGTCTCCAATCTTCGTCACAAAACCCAGCCAGATGAACCTAATTGTTAGCAGGTGTCACGTCCACTGCTACATGGTTAGCATGATCAGCTGGAGGTGGGATACGAGATGTGGAGCCAGTAGAAAGCACATCCTTTTCGAATTTTGAGCTGTATTGACCTCAGGGGGCCTCGCGGGAGGTCGCACCTTGTATAAGGTAGGCACAGCAGCGACACTCAGCAGCAAAGACTGGATCCACGTTTTCCAGTTGGATGTTTAAATTTTCTTTATTATTTCATAGCATCCTAATTTTATCACGTCATTTTTTAAGAATGCCGACCAATTCTCCTATATAATATTTTCCACCTTTCTTAATTCCCGATATTCTTCACGTTTTCTGCACAGAATCCCGTTCTCATTAGCGTCGGAGTGTACGTCCTTCAATTTAACATGAGACAGCAACTTTCACACACTTCCAAAGGAACGTAAATATTACAATCCCCTTTGTACCTTTTTTAATTTGTGTTCACTTTCTGTGCGAAAAGTAAGGAATTGTGAAGCAGATGTTAGAAAGAACGGAAATAATGTTGGGTATTGGGTCTATTTATCCGGACACTCCAAAAATTCCTTTCTTCTTCGAGTTCCTGCAAATATTCGCGTCATGCGGATCGAGATTTTAATTTTCCGCTCATCCGCAGACGTGAGCATTTTATTGCTTGCATGCACGTCACTTGTTAATAAGCGCGTTTGCAGAATTGCGAAGAATAAACATTAGTTCCGTCTCTGTCCTGTCTGTATATTGTCATGAACTAACTCGGCTCCTACAGCAAAAGATTTTCATGATATTTGTTACTTGACTTTTTTTTAAAATTTGACAATGAAATTAGACTTTTATTAACACATGACAAGTATAGCGGGCAGAGTTATGTACATATTTGATAATATATTGCTCATCTCTTAGATTGAGAAATGTTTTAGATGGAGTTGTACAGAAAATCAAAACATTACTTTTTTTTCAGTATATTTACAAATATTGTGGTGTGTGTGAGATAAGATGGAAAGATGTAGAGTCAGTTCACAGATGACAACATAATTCGGCCCATGCGCTTTATGCACCGTATAAATAAGGCAAAGATACGAACATAAGAGTCATAATTGTTAATTCTTAGTTTTTCTCAGTAACAGTGGTTAATGGAACATGTCTCCGTGTTACATCATTCGTACATTGCATGTCTTGCTAAATATATCCACAACTACGGTGCATAGGAGTAACAGAGGGCGTTGTTACTTTCTGCAACATACGGATATGTTGTGCGATGCTGAATAAAAATAGACAGTTATGTAACATTCCGTTGCTCACAACTGATTGTTGCTTACTAATTTGTGTGGCAAGTGTTGTGGATATGCCAACAATGTTCAGAATATTCAGTTGGCTATATTTCTGGCACATCACTATGATCATGTGACTGACTTTTATATAACAGTTTGGAATTGCGTGAATTGACGTTAGGTAATTTAAATGATGTACTTTTATTTGTTTTTTTGGCGCGACAGCCCCCAGTGGGCCAGGGCCTCCTCATTCACGAGGTTTCTAGATCACACACAACGACGCATCACAGTCAGTAGGACTCCTCTGGATGAGGAATGATGTACTTATGCAAGATAAATATGTTCAGAGACTGAAATGTGATATCATGGATGATTACGTATTGCTATTTTTTATATATTAATTAATACACTTACGTCCAAGAAACAAACGTGTCATCCAAGTATACTATAATAATAATTGACTCTATGGAAGATACACACTAAAATATATCTGAAGAATCTGAACTATTCTTACCTGTTTCGACAGCCTCTCCCCAAACAGGCAATACACGAATAAGGCCAACATCAAAAAAGAATACACCAATATAGCATGTGATAAGTCGATGTGATCTCCCCAGTTCTGTCAAATTAAACACATTTTCGTTAGTTGTTACAGCGTGATGTCTTCTGTTTTGAGGGTAATCGACAAACTCATGCTGCTCCTAATTCCTTTGAAGTAGGCTTATACCTTATAAAGGCGAATGCGTCATAGAAATTTATTGAAATAACCACATTACGAGCTATGTTTTAAGAGATATGAAAATTGACCTCCATTTCAAGAAGTTCCCGGTCACCACGTTATGGTCCTTCCCCAGGATGGATGAAGAAACGACCACCAATATGGTTCATAGCTGCGAATATTTTGAATAAGCAGTAGCGAACATCCGACATGTGGCAGTCCTCCAGCTTGGGGTTTGTGTGGGGTGCTAAGAACCGCTCACCGTAAAATTGACCTTGTTAGGAAGCATTACAATAGTTTCGGCGTTGGACTGATTTGGTAAAAAATAAGCTATGGAAAAGGAATATGAAATTTGGTAAGTGGATTGTGAGAAGCCAGTAAGAGTCAGATTTACGTAACGAGAGTAGTCAGAGAGTAAGCAATGTAAAATTAGATTTATTAGATGTACAGGAGATTAGATGGGACAAATGTAGCACTATAAGAGCAGGGGGTTATATTTTTTTTTATGGTACGGTAAACGAAAATCATGAAGTGGGTGCAGGATGTTTGGTACAACACGAAATAGATCAGCAGTTAAGAGAGTAGCTTTTGTTAGCGATAGGATGTTATACATAGTTCTGAGCGGTCGCTGGTATAATACCATTGTTCCGAATGAGGATGCAAGAACTGGGGAGAAAAGTGATGTTTAAAATGAGAGTTTTATGAGGAATAAAAACAAGTTTTAAATGATTTTCCTAACTACTATATGAAAATTCTGTTAAGAAATTTTAATGCAAAATATATTTTCAAACCGAATATTGGGAACGAGAATTTACATCAGGATGGTAATGATAATGGTTTTAGAATAGTAAATTTGCCGCGTAAGAATATCTAATTATTATGAGCACAGCTTTCCCGAATCTGGTTGTTAAAAGCACGATGTTCCCGCGCCGAAACATTCATAATACACCTGGAACAATCTTGATGGAAAGACTGAAAAACAGTGACCATATTGATATATAGGAGTAGACATTCGAGTATACTCATGTACGATATTTCAGTGGAGCTCACTGTGATACTAATTACTATCTCGTATTTGCAAAGTTACGGAAAGCCTGGAAGTAAGTAAACAAGCAGCACAGTAGTGTGGTGTGGAGAGTTTTAATGTAAGGAGTTAAGTGAGCTGGAGGTTAGGAGGCAGTATTAGATTCAGATCTCAGACAGGTTGGAGGTTTCGGAGAATGTACACAATAAAGACAAAATAAAAGGGGATTTGGAAATTATTAAAGTCAATATGAAGACTTCAGTCACAAAATGTCTAGGTCGGTATGAATTGAAGCGGCCTGAACTATGGCTTGATGAAGGGTGGTGAGATTTTTCAGTCAAAGGAAACAGGCTTAAATGCAGTGGTTAGGGGATCCAAACAAAAGGGATGTAGGTAGTATGTGAAATATAAGATATGTGGCAAGAAAACCTGTCAGGACAAAATATAATGAATATCGCTAAGGAAAAAGTGATATATTTGAAATTAACAGTAAGATGAAAATATCAGAGACTTGCATAGGAATAAACAGTGAATTTAAGAATGGTCACTAGTCTGCCACTGATACAGTAAATAATAGGAGGGTGATTTGGTTACAGAGTCCTACAATATTTTGGCGGAGGAAAAATTTTTATCATGAATGCACATGGTGATAATAATACTGAGCACACAGAAATAGGTACAGCTGAGCCAGTGCATAATTCCATTTTTTTTTAAATTTAGGATTGCTTTTGACAAGTTAAAAAGGTACAAATCAGCAGGTACTGATCAAATTCCGGCAGAATTGATTAAAGCAGGGTGTAGGACAAATTTCCGAGATCCATAAATCTGTTAATTCTACTTGGAATAACAAGGAATTGCCTGAGAATTGGAAGGAGTCGATCGTTGTACATATTTATAGAAAAGTGATAAAACACACCTTCGTTACTATAGAAGCGTGTCACTTTTTTCATTGACATACAAGATTCTACTCCCCCATCCTGCTGCCAAGGTTAACTCCACACGTAAAGGACATTACTGGGGATCATCAGTGTGGATTTCGATGTAACAGGTCAATTACTCATCATATATTCTGAATTCGTCAAATACTTGATTAAAATTGGGAATACAATTAAGCAGTGGGGGACCGCGGTGGCACAGTGTTTAAGGTGCTGTGCTACAAATCGGAAGGTCGCTGGTTTGATCCCAGCTAATGTCATTGGAATTTTTCATTGATATATAATCCTCCCGATCGCACTATGGCCCTGGGGTCGACTCAGCCTCTAACAGAAATGAGTACCAGGAGCATTTCCTGGAGGTAAAGATGGCCGGCGCGTAAGACTGACAACCTTACAACCATCCTGTGCTGTTGTCATGAAATCTGGGAACCTTAACTTCCTGGAACCCTCTGGGCCATTCCAGGCCTGTAACAGGACTGCTTGATCTTTTTTTACAATTAAGCATTGCACCAGTTAATTACAGAATTAAAAATCACGTATGATTGAGTTACGAGGGAAACCCTGTTTAATAACCTCATTGTGTTAAATATCCCTATGAAACTAGTAAGGTTAATGTGAATGTGTCTAAATGAAACCTACAGCAGATTCCAAATAGGCAAAACTTGTGTTACATGTTTTCTCTTAAGATTGGTTTCTAAAAAGGAGATGATTTAACGCCATTTCTTTTCAACTTTGCTATAGAGTGTGACATTAGGAGGGTACAGGTAAACCAAGAAGGCTTGAATTTAGATGGTACACATCAGCTCATGATGTTAATATGTTTGACAAAGCAGCGTGCTATAAAGAAAAACGCAGAATCTTTGATAGTTGTTAGTGAGAAGATTGGACTAGCAGTAAATTCTAGGAAAACTATGTACAAGATCATGTTCCGAAATCAGAATACAGGACGAAGTCACAACATAACGATTGATAATAAATTCTTTGACAGACGGTTTCGAACAGTTCAAATATTTGAGACCAACCATAATTAATCAAAATTCTTTTCAGGAAGGAATTAGGAGCAGTTTTATTTCGGGGAATGGTTGTTATCTTTCGGCACAGAATCGTCTGTGTTCCAGTTTGTTAATAAAAAATAAGAGGATTAAGTTATTCAGAACTATATGTTTTTCTGCTGTTTCATATGTGTGTGAAACGTGGTAGCTCACATTGAGGGAGGAACGTAGGCTGAGGGTGTTTGCGAATAGGGTACCGAGAAGAATCTTCGGACCTGAGAGGGACGAGAAAACAGGTGAGTGGGGAAGAGTACATATTGCGGACTTCAATGATATGTTATCTGCGCCGAATATTATTCAGGTGATCACATCGAAAATAATTAGATATGTGGGGCATGTAGCAGCAGTGGGGGAGAGGAGACGTGTATATAGGGTTTTGGTGGTGAACCCTGAGGGAAATAGACCACCTGGAAGACCCAGGCTTAGATAGCAAGGTATTATGAAGATGGATCTTCAGGAAGTGAGTTGGGAAGGTTGAACTGGATTGACCTGGCTCAGCATAGAGACAGCTGGCGCCCATTCTTGAACAAGGAATTGAACCTCCTGTTTTCATAAAATTCGGGGAATTTTCTGAGAAGCTTAGAAATTGTTTCTTAACTTTTACCATATCTTTTTTACGTTCATTGCAAGTGTGCCTTAAAGGAAGAAGACAAGTCTTCGTATTACGGAGTGGAAGCAGTGAGGGAAATTAGGAAAAAATGTAAAGATCTGTGAGATCGTTTCCAAAATTTGACGTCAGCCACACTGATTAATGTAAAAATTTACTTTATTTAACATTTACTTTTATGTTTAAAAATGTAACGTTACCTGTGACGTCATGAAGAAAGAAGAGGGAGGTAATTAACATCGGAACGTAAAGTGAAACATTGCGTGGATGTGAACACTGTATTATTGCTTGTGTTGTTCTAGCAGTTATTAAGATATCATCTGCATAAGCTGTGCATTGTCTTAGTCTGGTGGAGATGTTTCCACTCAATTCCATTTTCTTTAATATAGAGTCCATGGCAATACTAATGTGTGTAGCTGATAAGGGATCTCCCTGTTTTACGCCTGTTTGGACCTCAAAATTTCCAGTGAATTCATTATTTATTTTTACTATTGCGCTTGTTCCCAAAAGTGTTAATACTATTAATTTTATTAACTTGGATGGGATATTATATTCATTTAGGCTGTCTATTACTTTATTTATGTTGATAGAGTCGAAAGCTTGTAGATAATCGACAAATATATTATGGAGATGTATATTATATTCATGGCATTTTTGAAATGTTTGTCGTATAATGAATATTTGTCTAAAGTTGATCTATTCGGTCTAAATCCCGCTTGAGCTTCAATCAGTTTAGATTCCACAATTTTGGACAGTCTGGTGTTCAGAAGAATTGTAAATATCTTGTATGCAATGTTAAGTAACGCGATCGGTCTATAGTTGGAACACATTTCTTGGTCACCTTTTTCGTTTATTGGGCAGATTATCCCTTGCATCCATTCTATAGTAGTTGCTCTTTATTTCAGATTAGCAATATTAATTTTTTATACATTCTATGTTTTAGTATATATCCTCCATACTCGATTAGTTCTGCACTTATATTGTGTATACCTGGGGCTTTATTCTCTTTTAATTTTATTATTATGTCACTTACTTCTTTATAAGTCGGCTGTTCGATCTCAATTTCATTCTCTTTGGAGCTTTCTTCTTGAGTTCGCCAGAGCGCAAAGGTTAGGTTGGTATGGTCATATCGAAAGAATGCAAGAAACAAGAATGGTCAAAGCAATATACTCCTGGAAATCCATTTCAAAGAGGCCAACGGGAAGACCAAAGATACGCTGGGAGGATTATGTTAAAAAACATATACAGAGGTCAAAAGTGCCAAATTGGAAGACCCTTGTCCAGGATAGAAGATGGAAGGAAGCGGTTCAGAAGGCCAAAACTCTGCCCTAAGAGTTGTAGAGCCGTACTAAGAAGAAGAAGAAACATTGTGTTATGGCATTACTAGACAAATACAAAATTATGAAGTGGTTTGTGTATATTAACCAGTAAATTCCGAAAAATAATTGGCTGTAACTCATGCCAGGCATCTTATAGTGTTAAACCAATAAGGGGAAAATATTTGATGCATGTGGCCTCGTCAGATAAATACAATGGAATGTGGGACTTACATGGTAACTCTTCTGTTAGAATTTTGTGTTCTAGTTTGGTTTCTACCCATAGGAAAACATCTTATGGTTTTATTTCTTCAAGATTCTCTTTTGTAATTTTGCAACGAAATTAAAGCCGAATGTTTACCTTCGCACAAAAACAACTAAACGTTTTTGCACAAGATTTTCAACCATCGAACGAATCAGACGTGTGAGAGTATTTAACACATGACATGAATGATTATGGGAATACTGTACCGTGACTGCAGAGAAAGCATCAAAACAGATCAATGAGAAGATCTCCAGGAATAGTCCACACAGTGGAATGTTTACTGTATCTTCTAGCATTGCCATAAATCTGAAATAGTGGTATAATATGTAGCAAAATGTAACTTCTTTTCATTCGAATGAGTAACGTTACTTTTAGATTAAGTTATCGTTGTTTACCTTACCGCTTTATCTCCTGGTGATGACGCACACAGTTGTTCAGTTTTTCCTGCATGTGACAGAAATGTTCAGAATGAATGTTCTTCTGTCCTGCTGTTTCCAGTTCATCAGTCTCACCTCCACAGACCTGCAATGATGTGCCTTGTGTCTGTCTGATGTGTAACAGCGCCGCACAGATCTTCTCCAGCTGACCGCCGGCGACACTGACTAGCGTTGCGTAGAGGCTTAGAAAGCCAAAATATAAGCTTACTATGAAGACTGATGCCATGGCCTGTGGGAATGCCTGGATTTAATAATTCTGGCACAGGACTTTATACGTTTAATGGAAGTAGTCATTTAATTTTCAACGTTTAACTGTGTTGCTGAAAACAGTCCTTTACGGTGACCTTGTATATTTTTTGATTTTACGAAGCCATTTGACAGCAGTGGTTACAGAGGCTGCATAAGAGTTAAGAAACTAGTTGAAACTGAGACATAACTTTAAACTTTTGTAGTGAATATGTTACTGATTTACCTCTAAACTTATTTCAGTATACTTTGTGTTGTTATTTTGTTTGTTATGATGTAACCAGAAAGAACCGCTGTGAAGTACCAATATTTGCGAAAGCGCATTTTTTTCAAAAAATAAAGTAGGAGAAAAATTTGTGTCAGTAACGCTTTATTTTTGGTAATAAGTACCGCTTTTCTCAAGTGAAATTGGCATGTTGTTAGATCAATGGTATGTAATGACCTGCAGCTTGTTTTCTGGTAGTGACAACGAACGTGATATGGGAAGAAAACAGTGTTATCCAACACGAACAAAATTTTCAGATAGTGAGGTAAAGGGTGAGTAGTAATGCAGAAGAATATGTTGTATTATTAAGCTAAATGTTTTGCGGGAAATTTGGCATGCCGGGAAGTACACCACTCAAACTGTATTTCGAACTACTGACACAACGAAAAGTTTGTACTGGCATCCGCTCTTTAATTTGTAATTTGAAGAAAGTTACCATATGTGTTGTTCTGTTGTGATTGCGAATTAGGTTTTCTGATAAAGTTAGCATAGTTGGTCGTTTTATTCGCGGATTCGTTGATACCTGTAATTGCGGATAATAGCGCGCGTGTGTGTGTGTGTGCTTGTGAGAAATTTGCGAATTTGGAGGATTAGTTAAAAAAGTGGCGTTTCTACTGTTTATGTTTCAGCCATACTATGCATGTATAAACTGTGGATAAAAGCATGGCTTAAGTTCCTGAAACATTCTACAGTTTGTGCAAATTACGAAGGGAGAGGTTTCACGCCATGTAAAATGCTTGTTAATGTGCGTGTGGATTGAGACATGTGTTTTTCCTTTACTAATTGTTATGTATATATAGGACTATTATCTATCCAGTTCCTTATTTATTCATCCCTGTGAACTCATGCTATAGACGTAATTACTTTGGAGTTTCACCTTGAAAGGACGGATGTAGAAGGTTTGAAAGCATACAGAAAACATTAGAAGCAAGGGGACGTTAGTCTATAGAGCCGCGTATGTATATATATTATGGGTTGCCGACTAGTATATGAAATAGGAGACACAAATCTGGCGATTTGGTCCAGAAGAAGTTGTGTCCCTTCGGTGTATTTGCTAGGTGTTTGTACCCAGATTCTTGATAAGCTAATAATTTTAGATGCAAAACATTAACACTGTGACTTCAAAAAAAATCATTTTTAAAAAATAAGGAAGTAATTAATTTGGTCCTAACGATTCGCAGTACACCATCGTTTCAAATCTTGCGCTTGAGATTTTCGGTTGATTCAGAAATTTTTCGCAACACTGTGTTATCCGTTACGTCTGTTCTGACTTACTCAGTTCATGGAGTAGCGTTCTTCTGAAGACGCAAGCCGTTTCTCAGCTATTCAAGAAATTCCCCATGTATTATGGAACAAGAAGTTTCATTACCGACGGCCAACTATCTCTTTTCTCAGTCCTGTCTCCAATTACGCTTGTTGAAGTTCCATTTAATATTATCCTACCATCTACGTCAAGGTATTTTGAACGGACTCCTTCCATGAGGTCTCCCCACCAAAACAATTCATGCACTCCGTCTGTCTCCTTATAAGCAAAATACCCAGCACATCTAATTCTTATTTACTTGATTAACCGAATAATTTTTGTTGAAGAATACTTATCATTAGACGCCTCATTATGTTGTTTTCTCCAGTCACCTGTTTTATTGTCCCTCTCAGACCCCCAAATTTTTCTTATCGCCCTAATCGCAAATACGATCGGCCTTTGTTCCTCCCTCAATGTGAGTGATCAAGTTTCACACCCATATAAAAGAGCAAGAAATGTAGTTCTGAATAACCTAATCTTTATATTTTTCTGAACAAAGTGGAACACAAAAGATTCTGTGCTAAAAGATAGCAACCATTCCCCATTTCAGTCTGCTCTTAATTCTTTCCCGAAAAGCCTTCCTGGTTTACCTGTCCCCTCTTAGTGGCACACTCTTAAGCATATTTTAAAAGAAATGGTTTTAAAACTTCTCTTTGTTTTAAACCAAACTTAATAGGAAACATGTCAGACAATTTTTTGCCTATTTTGAATCTGCTGTAGGTTTCATTTAGACACATTCATATTAAAGTTCAAAGTTTCATGGGATATCAAACTGAATGAGAATATTAAACCGGACTTCCCTCGTAACGGAATCATAGACGTTGTTTAAGTCTGTAACTAACTGGTGCGCTGTTTAATTGTATTGGCATTTTTTATCAAGTATTTGAAGAATTCAGAATATATGATGAGTAATTGACCTGTTACATCGAAATCCACACTGATGATCCCCAGTAATGTCCTTTACGTGTGGAGTTAACCTTGGCAGCAGGATGGGGGAATAGAATATTGTATGTCAATGAAAAAAGTGACACGCTTCTA
>Ga0136643_10004981_pt1 | contig 18573 bp, 11 predicted proteins | sample TergutLab28metaG_FD_96883 | JGI IMG/M metagenome (GOLD analysis project Ga0136643, IMG submission 96883) | Labiotermes labralis P1 segment gut microbial communities from Petit-Saut dam, French Guiana - Lab288 P1 (version 3) (version 3) | ecosystem: Host-associated > Arthropoda: Insects >...
AGTAGAGGTATAGCTCTACTCTTTCTTGACCACGGCACTAGAAGGGGGTGAGGGGTCAGCGTCACGCCCCGGCCGCTCTTTACCCCCGAGAAAGACCCGGTACCCCTTGCACAGGAGGCTGGGTGGGCCTCAGGGTCGGTCTGGACAGGTGCGAAAAATCTCGCCCCCACTGGGATTCGATCCCCGGACCGTCCAGCCCATAGGCAGTCGCTATACGGACTGAGCTATCCGGCCCACTGTCATTAAATGATACACACCTAAAAAAGAATGTGCATTATTTATAATGTGGTATGCAGAATTTCGCTCTTGATCGACCCCGATGCCCAGACAGCTATCCGCTCATGCCTACAGCAGGGGTTCTCAGACCTTTCGCTGGCCTGCCGATACATGACGTTTGACAATCTTAATGTACCACCATTATTTTGTGCATTTAATTAAAATAGCTGAAATTAGATTATCCTGACGTCTGGGATGAGCTATAGAATGTTGCCAGAAGTGCTGCTTATTAGTAAATGTTTGTGGTTTTCGTCTTACGTAGGCAGTTCATAAACAAACCGAACTTGTGAAATAGCAAGCCAGCGAGCACGCCCACCACGCTGGCGATGGTGGCGTTATGTAGCGGGGGCTTTAAGCTTCATTCTGACATTAGCAGCATCATGCCATGTCAATTAGTCATCGAGTTACACGCGCTTGAATGCGCGTGTGTTTAGTACTCTCGGCGATTTTTTGCAAATTGATAAACGAAGGACGTTGAGGAGCAACGCGTTTGCGTCAAATTCTGTTTCAATAAGGGAAAACCTTTTACGGAGACTTTTCAGATGCTACAACAGGCTTATGGAGAGGATTGTTTGAGCTGTATGCAATGTCATTAGTGATACCAGCGTTTCCATTAGGGCAGAGCATCCATCGAAGAAGACTCCAAATCTGTACGGCCTTCCACGTCAATGGACGAAGATCACGTTAAGAAAGTGCTTGCTGTGATCGTCAAAATCGTCGCCTAACTGTCCGTGAAGTTGCCGAAGAAGTAGGAATCTGTAAAAGTTCGTGCCACCTGATTTTGACCGAAAAACGGAAGATGCGTCGTGTTGCCGCAAAATTTGTGCCGCGTCTGGTGACGCGTTACTCCTTATCCATGAATTTGTGACGAAGCATGAGACGACTCTTGTCCCACAGCCGCCCTACTCTCCAGATTTGGTCCCTGCGGACTTTTTCTTGTTCCCGAAGTGGAAATCCTCACTAAAAGGTCGCCGATTTCAGACGGTAGAGGAGATAGAAGAAAATTCGATACGGGACCTTCGCGCCGTCCCGCAAAACACATTCAAGGACACTTTCCAGAAATGGAAAAAACGTTGGAAGCGGTGTATGAAGAGTGGAGGGGAGTACTTTGAAGGAGACAAGTTTGATTAAGTTGTAAGTAAAGCAATAAATTAAAAAAGTTCCGTTTCTTTATGGACTGCCTTCGTATTTATTTTTTAAAAAATTTATCCTTTTTTTAGGTAAGTTTACAAAATTGCGAAAAGCGATTAGGGGATTCGCCATGCCTGTCTGTTTCTCCGTATGCATGTAACAACTCGAATCCCACTAGGCTGATTTTTTTCATGAAATTTTATGTGTATTTTCGGAAATCTGTCAAGTTTCATTAAAATCTGAGAAGAATAACAAGTACTTTACATGAAGACGTATGTACGTTTATGATAGTACCTAGCTCATTATTTCTTAAAATGATAAATGTTTCAGCCAAAAATTGTAGAGAAAATCAAAAGACACATTTTAAGTTCAATAATATATTTTTTTTAATCTTGCCGTTTTTTAGATAATGTGGGAAAAATATAGTAGAGCCAGACAGACTACAGATGGTAATATAGCCCAGCGCATGCGCATTGCATGCTGGATACCAAAGGCTACAGATGCACAATCAGAATATGTAATATTTATGGCTCGTTTACGGCAGCAATTGTTGCACTAACACGCCTCAGTGTTACAAAAATAACTTTGCCTGTCTTGCTGTCTTTAAACTTAAGCCTCTCTTACCTGACATTCGGCGAAATCGGCGACGCTCAGCTGAAGGAGGAACTCTGTAGAATTTTCGTTTGATCCTCTGGACCCACAACGGTTTCCGTTATTTGTATACAAGCAGACATTCATAATGCCTGACACTTCACATATGGTCCTTCAAAATTCCAAAAATTCAGCTACTTTATAACTAACTTCCTGTATTTTTTCAAAGTTCACACTGATTACATAAGTTTTGCTTGTTTTTTTTAAATCAAAATAACAAGGCACGTTTTGCCTCTCCAGACCAGATGACACTCTGTTCTTAATGTTGCCTTCACCTTCTTGGGACCGTCACATACTTAACTAAGTTTTTGGACATGTAAACGGAAAAGTGAAGGATTTGATATTTTGTATTACCATAGAAAAATGAAACAAAAACCCCAAAAGTGTCACATTCTTTTGCCGGGGTTTTTGCAGCCTCATTACTTTCACTTGCAACAGTAATACAGCTCGGAGAAAAATTCTTGGCTGTCAGTCCGGCCGCGATGAGAAATTATATACGGCTATAAAGAGTGACAAAGTGTAATAAAGTGTAATGCTGCAAATGCACCCACGAGTGTTCGTGAATTTCGGGCCAACAAGTAGCACAGCTGCAGGAAATCTGAAATATCGCCCAAGGCAATGCTGGCTCATATTGAAGACGAGCTTCAGTATTTTTGTAGGTAACCACTTATTGTTCATACGAGAGGTGGCGAACACCACTTCATACAGAAATGAGTTGTCATACATTCAGAAACCCACTGACTTGGTGTCAATTGGTAACAGTACTGGCAATTGACGTATAACGTAACACTAAGTCACGTTCGTGCAAAAATTGTTGCGATAAAAGTGCAATAAATATTACTTAGACTGAGTGCGTATGTGTAACCTTAGTTATCCAGCATGCTGTGCGCACGCGCCGTGCTATATTGCTATCTGTGACCTGTTCGGCTGTGCCATATTTATCCAAATTATCTCATAAATGGCACAATTAAAAAAATGTTATTGAACATAAAATGTATTCCGATTTTTTCTACAACTTTCGTCTGAAACATTTCTCATTCTAAAAATAACTGAGCAAGGTATTAAAAATTTATATTCGTCTGCATGTAAAGCACTCACTGTTCTTGTCAGATACTATTGGAACTTTTATTTTCTCGACAGATTTTCGAAAAATACTCAAATATCAAACTTCATGAAAATCAGTCCATTGGGAGCCGAGTTATTTTTATGCGGATGGACGGACGGACAGACGGACATGACGAAGCTAATAGCCGATTTTCGAAATTCTTCGAAAGCCCATAAAAAAGCAAAGGAGTTTAATGAAGCAGAGCTTCAAGACTTCTAAGCATGGACACGAAAACAATTTGACAGGAGAATAAGACACTGTTTTGTTGATATTTGATGTTTTATAGTCTTCCAAGTTTGTATTCATGAAGTCAACGCTTTACAAGTACAATTGACGAAAAGTTTTTGTTTTTTTTATGGATAATTTCCAAGTCTTTTGAGGAAAGTTTTTCTTATATCCTAGTTCAGTGCGCTCGCAAGAGAGAGAGAGAGATCAATCTTGAGTGTGTAGATTTTTCCAAAATTTTAAATAAGCTATGCATTTATTTGGTTACATAAAAGATGCAACCATATTTAAATAATATAAATTTATTGGTTTATTAACCCTTTAAAGACGAAGCGCAGACTGCTTTATTTAAAGACCCAGTCCGTACCGCGCTGTAAACACTTTTCATCTCCGTTATAAAAACCAATCGGTTTATGCTGTAAGTGGCACAAGTCGCTGTTTTTCTCAGATAAATACAAAACACATAAATACAGTGTGGACAGAACGTACAGTTGTTGAATGTTAAACTGATGGCGCATCACGTAATCAGTAGGCTTTGAAAGGTTAATACATTATTTTATGCTATACCTTCTGATCGAAAAATTAATTATACTTTTTTTCTCTGCGTTACCTGACAGTCGGTTTCGATATTCAATTTTAGATTGTATTAATATCGTCATACGTTTTTCATCTTTTAATATTATTATATCTGTCATATCACTAAACAATTCTCGTTTACACGTGACTGCGCATTTAGTTAAAACTCTGAAACGAACTGCGCACCCAAGTTCAAGATCCCTTTCCCACGAACACATTGAACTAGGAACTAAGATACATGGAAATATCCCATAAAAACGTATATTTGTCGTCAGTAATATTTATGGTGGTTCTGTAAATTTATTTTTAACACGTTGTGTAAGACTTAGTCACACTTCAATTTTCTTGTGTTTCGTTTGATATTCTACGTACTGAATACAAGTAGAAGAAACATGAATGATATTAATATCTTTATTTTATGTTTTGTTAGCGGTATTTTTTTTTGTCCGGAATACAGTTAAGGGTGACATCAACTTTACCCAAATTTCTCCTACATTTCGCAATAGGAAATAAAATTTAGAGTTTACAAATCATTTTTGTATATTACAAATCGCAATTTCATTTATATCCTTTGAGAAATGTGTGAGATGGTAGAGATGGGCAGAAGTTTCCGTGATGTCTATGCAAATGACTCGTACTAAGGCATATGACTCTGTCATTATTGACAGGAAATCAAGAACTCCAATTGAGCGTTTGTTCCGTGGGTTCGGCTAATGGTACGGACAGCCTGGCACTGATCTCCTTGTTTGTTCGAAACCTTAGGGTTTCACTTTCTATAGAAAGTGTCAGTCATTCAAACCTTGAGGCTTCAGTGCCACTTGCAGCTTATGACACACATTACCTGCTGCTGCTGCATGTAACCTCAACCAGACTGGGCTCGTTTAAGGAAGCTTTTTATTCCTTTTTCATTTCAATCCTGAAATACCTCCAAATAATATCTAAGACTGTCTTTTCTACGTCTTACAGAACCTACTTCATTTTTATCTCCTTCAGTAAGTTCAGTCTGTTAATGCTTTCTTCACGTGATGACAGGCTGATGGATGAGTAATGAATTGAAATAAACTTAGAATCCAATGCCCACTGCGTAGTCGGCATATAGCCTGGGCATTTTTCAGGAGTATCTGAGGAAAAACACTAAAACTCTAGTCACATCGGCCCATGTCCCGCCTGATGTTGAAACCAATTACCTGCCATTCACTTGTCACCTGCATTACCGCCACACCAGACTGCTTGTTAGGGCGATGTCAATACATGGTGTGATAAACGTACTAAACCCACAGTTTTTACCTATTTTTTATATTTTACTTATTATTATTATTATTATTATTATCATCATCATCATCATCATCATAATTTCGTTGTCTTTTCATTAGCCTTCTGTCCCTGGTAATTCTCCTCTTGAACTAATGGTGGTCCCAAGTGTTCAAGCTTCCAGTTTCAGACTGCAGTATTTCCGTTTTTTGTGTGATGTGTAGCTGTCTTTTGTACTAAATTTATTGAAAGTTTTCCTGTTAATAGCTTCCAATTTTTTCTTTAGACCTTTTTGTTACTATTCCGGCGGCTCCAGTTATTACGGGTATAATCATACATTCCATGTCCAACATTCGTTGTATCTCAGTATAATAATAGGCTGTTTCGTGTTTCATTTGTGCGTGTGTGTGGTGTTTGTGTGTTTCTGTACTGGCTTTATAATTGGCACTTTGCTGTTAAGACTGTATGTTAAGAAATACCTACTGCATTGAATTGTTTTGATTTATTGTTAGTTTCCGAGGTAGTTGGTGCATGTAAAAGGATTAATCTCTGTAGACCCTGGGGAAGAACTGGTTGTTAAATTGCAGCTCTTTGTAAAATTGTCAATTGATTGAGGTGCGTGGAAACACCATTTGGATGAATAATTCAATTTGATTGTTCTCTTGCTTGCAGTTACTTTCAGTAATGTTTTGAATGACGTAGGCTTATGCGGAACTACTGAAGTGTGCAAGCAGTGGGAATGATCTCCTGCAGCAACATGTCTTTTGAGGGCACTGGAACGATATGGTCAGATGATAGAGCTTGTAATGAAGGACGGATGACTGAAGGTTCTCAGAATGACGAGAAATATGACGTAGGTCGGTTTTCGAGCCTGTTGACCGAGATGGATTCGTGGCAGGTTGAGAAATCCCCGTCGCTTCCCCCTCTTCGTGCCCGCTTTGGAGCCCACAGTATAGGGGGCCATACAGTTGGGGGTCAAATGGCCGTGCAACTGACTACTGACCTCCACCTAATACCTAGGTCATGAATAAGTGTTGGTGTACTTCTACCTCCGCAGTTTCTCCTAGCGCAATAGCTAACTGCGGTCCAATTTCTGTACTTTGAAACTTGCGGGTTGAGGAAGTGAGGAAAGAGAGTAAGGGGCTAGTATCTGTTTTATGGCACGAGATGTCTCTGAAAAACACCTGTCCCAAATACGTTTAATTTACTTCAATTTAATTTATTTCATTCCAAAAATCCCCAGTCGCTGACGACCGACGGATTTACAGTCATTTATATATAGATATACAAATAACCTTGTTCTGTACAAATATTGAAAAATCATAAGTAACAAGACGGAATTAACAAATACAATGTACCATCAACAATACTACGTAATGCTACAAAAAGTCCTTAAAGTGATATAAAATGGGTTGAAAATTAATCAATAAATGGCAGCTATATTATATAAAACATTTACCTTACGTATGAAAACAAATCTCAGAATTTGATAAGAGACAGAATTAACTGCTGGAACTTTAGCAGCCGGCAGAGTCACCCTCATTATTGAATGTGATAGCAGCTGGTGAGTCGCATTCCCTCAGCAGGCGAATACCATTCCCATCCTGCCCGCTTTCTTTCAATACCTTGCAAGTCTCTGGTTACCAGAACTGACAGTAAGCGTGGGACAATCTGACCTTTACCTTCTCCAACTCAAGACATGAGGGAACTCTGGACGTCCGGTATGACGTCATTCGGAGTAAACCGGTGATTCATGCGCCGACACTCTGGCACTAGTGTTATTGGCAATGTCAAGTGGCTGAGAGCAAGCGAAGGGCGCGCACAATGACAGTGCCTTCTGGTTATCGCGTGCCCGACAGCCGTTTCACGTTTCACGATGAATAATCAGCACAGCACAAAGAAGTTGACGTGTCAGCTTAATTTTGTCTGTTTACCGAACAAATTTTAATCACTTACATATGCTGGATTTCAGGCTTCCGCCGCAACGAAAATCAGAAATGGGCTCTTTTTGCATTTTACTGAGCGTAGAGTCAGTCCAAGAATGCTTGACCCTTGAAGATAGGACCGATAGATTTTCCCGAAACGTCGGTACGGAACTATCACTCTACCGTGATATAAGATGGCACGTATAGGTACCCCCTAATTCACCATTCCAAGTTACATAATTTAAATTTACAATTTTTTACTAATTTCACGAAGAAGAGCACTTAAATACCTGAGTACGGAACGTGGACAGTGGCTTCCCCTTTTACCAATGGACTAAGCAAGGAATGTGGAAAGTACCTTGTCCTGTAACTGTGGACTGACTAAGGAATGAGGACAGTAGCTTCTCTTGTAACTGTGGACTGAAAAAGGAATATGGACAGTAGCTTCTCCTGTTACCTGTGGGCTGATTAAGGGAAGTGGACAGCAGCTTCTCCTGTTACTTGTGGACTGAATAAGGAATGTGAACATTAGCTACTCCTGTAACCTGCGGACCGAGAACGGAATGTGGACGGTAGATTCCCCTGTTATTCTGTGGATTAATTAAGGAATGTGGGCAGTAGATTCACGTGTTATCTGTGGACTGAGTAGGAAACGTCTACAGTAGCTTCCCACATTACCTACGGACTGAGTACAAAATGTGGAGAGTAGCTTCCTCTGTAATTTATGGACTGAGTAAGGAATGTGGATAGTAGATTCCCCTGTTATTCTTTGGATTGAGTAAGGAATGTGGGGAGTAGCTACTTCTGTTACCTGTGGAGTGAGTAAGAAATGTGGACAGTAGCTTCTGGTGTTGGCTATGAACTGTGAAAGGAATGCGGACAGTAGCTTCCCTGTTATTTGTGGACTGATTAAGGAATGTGGACAGTAGCTTCTCCTGTTATGTATGGACTGAGTAAAGAAAGTGAACAGTAGCTTCCCCTGTTACATATAAACTGAGTAAGGAAAGTGGACAGTAGGTACTCTTGTTACCTATGGACTGAGTAAGGAATGTGAACAGTAGCTCCCCCTGTTACATATGAACTGAGTAAGGAACGTGGACAGTAGGTACTCCTGTTACCTATGGACTGAGTAAGGAATGTGAACAGTAGCTCCCCCTGTTACCTACGATTTGAGTAAGGAACGTGGACAGTAAGTATTCCTGTTACCTACGGACCGAGTAAGGAATGTGGACAGTAGATTCCCTTGTTACCTATAGACTGAGTAGGGAACGTGAACAGTAGGTACTCCTGTTACCTATGGACTGAGAAAGGAATGTGAATATTAGCTCTCCCTCTTACCGATGAACTAAGTAAGGAACGTGGACAGTAGGTTCTCCTTTTACCTATGAACTGAGTAAGGTACGTGGACAGTAGGTACTCCTGTTACCTATGGACTGAGTAAGGAATGTCACAGTAGTTTCCCTGTTACCTATGAATTGAGTAAGGAAAGAGGACAGTAGGTACTCCTGTTACCTATGGACTTGATAAGGAATGTGCACAGGAAATTCCCTTGTTACCTACGGAATTGAGTAGGGGATGTGGACAATAGTTAATCCTGTTACTTATGGACTGAGTAAGGAATGTGAACAGTAGCTTCCACTGTTACCTATGAACTGAGTAAGGAACGTGGAAGTAGGTACTCATGTTACCTATGGACTGAGTAAGGAATGTGGAAGGTAGATTCCCTTGTTACCTATGGACTGAGTAGGGACGTGGACAATAGGTACTTTTGTTACCTATGGACTGAGTAAGAAATGTGAACAGTAGCACCCCCCGTTTCCTATGAACTAAGTAAGGAACGTGGACAGTAGTTACTCCGGTTACCTATGGACTGAGTAAGGAATATAAACAGCAGCTCTCCCTGTTACCTATGAACTGAGCAAGGAACGTGGACAGTAGGTATTCCTGTTACCTATGGACTGAGTAGGAAATCAGAAAAATAGCTGCCCCTGTTACTTATGAAGTGAGTAAGGAACGTGGACAGTAGGTACTCCAGTTACGTATGAAATGAGTAAGCAATGTGGACAGTAGATTCCCTTTTTACCTATGGACTGAGTAGGGAACATGGACAGTAGGTACTCGTGTTACCTATGGACTGAGTAAGGAACGTGGACAGTAGATTCCCTTGTTACCTATGGACTGAATACGGAACGTGGACAGTAGGTATTTCTGTTACCTATGGACTGAGTAAGGAATGTGAACAATAGTTCCCCTTGTTACCTATGAACTGAGTAGGGAACGTGGACAGTAGTTATTTTGTTACCTATGAACTGAGTAAGGAACGTGGACGGGAGGTACTCCTGTTACCTGTGGACTGTGTAAGGAATGTGGATAGTAGATTCCCTGGTTACCTATGGACTGAGTAGGGAACGTGGACAGTGGGTATTCCTGTTACCTATTGGGTGAGTAAGGAATGTGAACAGTAGCTTCCTTTGTTACCTATGAACTGACTAAGGAATGCGGACGCTATGTACTCCTGTTACCTATGGACTGATTAAGGAATGTGAATAGTAGCTCCCCTCTTTACTTAAGAACTGAGTAAGGAAAATGGACAGTAAGTACCCCTGTTACATATGGACTGAATAAGGAATGTGAACATTAGATTCCCTTGTTACCAATGGACTGAGTAGGGAACGTGGACAGTAGGTACTCCTGGTATATATGGACTGAGTAAGGAATGAGAACATTAGTTCCGCCTGTTACCTATGAACTCACTAAGGAACGTGACAGTGGTTACTCCTGTTACCCATGGACTGAGTAAGGAATGTGAACAGTAGCTTCCCCACTTACCTATGAATTGAGTAAGGAACATGGACAGTAGGTACTCCTGTTACTTATGGACTGAGTAAGGAATGTGAACAGTAGCTCCCCCTGTTACCTATGAACCGGGTAAGGAATGTGAACAGTAGCTCCCCCCGTTACCTATGAACTGAGTAAGGAACGTTGCCAGTAAGTACTCCTGTTACCCATGGACTGAGTAAGGAATTTCAACGTTGCTATCCCTGTTACCTATGAACTGAGTAGGGAACGTCGACATTAGGTACCCCTTTTACCTATGGACTGAGTAAGAATCTGGACAGTAGATTCAATTGTTACCTATGGACTGAGTAGGGACCGTGGACAGTAGGTACCCCTGTTACCTGTGGACTGAGTAAGGATTGTGAACAGTAGCTCCCCCTGTTACCTATGAACTGAGTAAAGAACCTTGACAATAGGTACTTCTGTTACCTATGAACTGAGTAAGGAATGTAAACAGTAGATTCGCTTGTTACCTATGGACTGGGTAGGGATCCTGGACAGTAGGTACTCCTGTTACCTGTGGACTGACTAAGGAATTTGAAAGTACCTTCCCCTGTTACCTATGAACTAAGTAATGAACCTGTACAGTAGGTACACCTGTTTCCTATGGACTGAGTAACGAATGTGAACAGTAGCTCCCCCTTTTACCTATGAAATGAGTAAGGAATTTGAACCGTACAACCCCCTGTTACCTGTGAACGGAATAAGGAACTTGGACAGTAGTTACTCCTGTTACCTATGGACTGAGTAATGAATGTGAACAGTAGCTTCCCCTCTAACCTATGAACTGAGTAAGGAATTTGAACAGTATCTCCCCCTGTTTCCTATGAACTGGAGTAATACACGTTGACAGTAATTAATTCTGTTACCTATGGACTGAGTAATGAATGTGAACAGTAGCTTCCCCTGTTACCTATGAACTGAGTAAGGAACGTGGACAGTAGGTACTCCTTTTACCTAGGACTAAGTAAGAATGTTTACAGTAGATTCCCTTGTTACCTATGGACTGAGTAGGGAACGTGGACAATAGGTACTCCTTTTATGTATGGACTGAGTAAGAATGTCGACAGTAGATTCCCTTGTTACCTGTGGACTTAGTAGGGAACGTGGCAGTAGGTACTCCTGTTACCTATGGACTGAGTAAGGAAAGTGAACAGTGCCTTCCCGTGTTACAAATGAACTGAGTTAGGAACGTGGAAGTAGGTACTCCTGTTACCTATGGACTGAGTAAGGAATGTGGACGGTAGATTCCCTTGCTACCTATGGACCGAGTAAGGGAACGTTGACATTAGTTACTCCTGTTACCTATGGACTGAGTAAGGAAAGTGAACATTAGCACCTCCCTATTACCTATGAACTCAGTAAGGAACGTGGACAGTAGGTACTCCTGTTACCTATGGACTGAGTAGGGAATGTGAACATTAGATTCTCTTGTTACCTATGAACTGACTAAGGAACGTGGTCAGTAGGTACACTTGTTACCTATGGAACGAGTAAGGAATATGAACAGTAGCTCCCCCTTTTACCTATGAACTGAGTAATGAATTTGAACAGTACATCCCCCTGTTACCTATGAACTTAATAAGGAACTTAGACAGTAGGTTTTCCTGTTACCTATGGACTGAGTTAGGAATGTGAACATTAGCTTCCCCTCTTACTATGAACTGAGTGATGAACATTGACCGTAGTTGCTCCTGTTACCTATGGACTGAGTACTGAATGTGAACAGTAGCTCCCCCTTATACCTATGAACTGAGTAAGGAATTTGAACAGTATCTCCCCCTGTTACCTGTGAACTGTGTAAGGAACGTTGACAGTAAGTACTTCTGTTACCTTCGGACTGAGTAAGGAATGTGATCAGTAGCTTCCCCTGTTACCTATGAACTGAGTAAGGAACGTGCACAAAAAGTAGTACTCCTTTAACCTATGGACTGAGTAAGAATGTTTACAGTAGATTCCCTTGTTACCTATGGAATGAATAGGGAACGTGGACAGTATCCACTCCTGTTACCTATTGACTGAGTAAGGAATGTGAACAGTAGCTCCCCCTGTTACCTATGAACAGAGTAAGGAACTTTGACAGTAGGTACTTCTGTTATCTATGGACTGAGTAAGGATTGTGGACAGTAGCTTCCCCTGTTACCTATGAACTGAGTAAGGAACCTGGACAGTAGGTACTCCTTTTATGTATGGACTGAGTAAGAATGTGGACAGTAGTTTTACCTTGTTACCTATGGACTGAGTAGGGATCGTGGACAGTAGGTACTCCTGTTTCCTATGGACGGAGTAAAGAATGTGAACAGTAGCTCCCCGTGTTAACTATGAACTGAGTAAGGAACCGGTACAGTAGGTACCCATGTTACCTATGGACTGAGTGAGGAATGTGGACAGTATATTCCCTTGTTACATATGAACTGACTAGTGAACGTGGATAGTAGGTACTCCTTTTTCCTATGGACTGAGTAAGGAATGTGAACATTAGCCTCCGCTGTTACCTATGAATCAAGTAAGGAACGTGGACAGTAGTTACTCCTGTTACCTATGGACTGAGTAAGGAATGTGGGCAGTAGATTCCCTTGTTACCTATGGACTGAGTAGGGACGTGGACAATAGGTACTCCTGTTACCTATGGACTGTGTAAGGAATTTGAACAATAGCGTCCCCTTTTACCTATGAAGTGAGTAATGAATGTGGACAGTAGCTTCCCCTGTTACCTATGGACTGAGTAGGGAATATGGACACTGTCTTCCCATGTTACTTATGGACTTAGTAGTGAATGTGGACAGTGGATTCCCCTTTTACCCATTGACTGAGTGGGGAGTTTGAACCGGAGCTTCTCCTGCTACATATGTAACGAGTGAGGAATGTGGACAGTAGCTTCCCGTGTTACCTATAGACAACATAACTCGCTTCCGTTCGCGTTTTTCAGCCATCAGACTTCAGCACTCAGTTGGAGAGCAGACATTCCGACATTTTATGTTACCAAGCTTGATTTCTCTTTTTTACATGTGAGTTCGGACTTTAATAAACTTTTAGAAATACCAATAGCAGTAGCAGCAGCAGCAGCAGCAGCACCACCACCACCAACAAAACATCAATAATAACAATAAGCAACAACAACACCTTGAGTATTTTTGATTGAGGAGAACTAAAGAATAGAGTTTATGTTGAAGTTTATATTGGAGTATGGAGGACGACTGTTATTAAACTCTGTACCAATTAGCCCAATTGGAATGGTTATATAATTTGGAATTTTGACTTAGCCCTAATGTGTAGCCATGTGTTACGTGTGGGGAGTCATGTACGAGATCATACAAATATTTGACTACTAATGTAATAACAACGAAAAATATTATTACAATAAGCAGGTATATTTAAAAAGTCTGCCACAAAAATGGTAGTTAGCTCGGAGTGCAAAGTGAGGCTTAACTTTTTCTAGCTACGTGTTTGGAATAAATAAGATGCTACAGCTTAAGGCAGTTGATCATGCGAAGATGCTTCGACGTCATCACACCAAACGATGTATTGTTTTACGTCACGTACTGTAGAGGTGGCTGCTGTGCATTGGAAGAATGCCTCTCTTCCAGTTCAATCTGAAAACACAAATGGTCACCTTATTTTGTACCGTCAACATTGGCCTAGAAATGAAACACCTCCGACTCCCGATTACTAAACAAACAGTTGGCAGTAGCGCATACCAAACACCGGCCCCGTCAGGGTCAATTGACTTGCATTTCAAAATAATTGCCTCACGTTGAGCAATGTATCCTTGCGTTTCGACGTATAGTAGATTAATTATTTCTAGAGATGTCAAGGTTATAAATCTTGCGAATGCCAACCCTTGAAGCGTGATTAAAGGTCTGTACGGTGGTGACTAAGTCTGTTACAGACTTCCGAGAGGGCAGTTTCCGTGATCATGTTCTGATATTTCCATTATTAAATTAAGAAAACTAAATATCCATGTACGATGCTCAAAACATTTCCTTTGGTCCCTACTGTTTTTAGGCGCCGTTCACCAAATTATGACGAAATAATATTTGCTTCGTCGTGTCTGTCTGTCCGTCCGTCAGTTCGCATGGAACAACTCGGCTCCCAGTGGACCGATTTCCATGAAATTTGACATCTGAGGATTTTTCGAAAATTTGTCGAAAAAATTCAAGTTTCTTTAAAATACGGCGAGAATAACAGGTACTTTACACGAGTCCTGTGTGCACTTAGTGATTATCTGTCGCTGAATTCTTGTTGTTAGAATAAGAAATGTTGCAGTCAAAAATTGTAGAGAAAATCAGAATGCTATTTTTTTTTGTAAATTCTTCTCCCCCCCCCCTCCCCGCAAACCGTGCCGTTTTTGAGTTAATGTGAAAAAATTTGATACAGCCAGACAGGCCACAGATGACAACATTATACGAAACATTAGCTTTTCATGCAGGATAACTAAGGCCAGAATACAGACACACGCTGAAATATGTAATATTTACTGTTTTTCCACAGCAAAAATAGTTACGTGAACGCGCCTCAGTGGTACGTTATACGCACATTGCCTGTCGTGTGTCAGTTTCAACTGTAACAATAGCGCATTTTATCTTGTCTTAAAAACGTTGGTTTAATGCCCAAAATAGACAGCTGTCGTAGACACCTCTCACGAACCTTCGTTACCGCTTGTTTACGTTACAAGCCGGGTGTCGGCCATCAGGTACTTTGCCATACACGTGGTTTGACCAGAAGAGGGTACAGTGACCACACCGCAAGCTGGACGACCAAGATATCGAGTTGCTATTCCTGGAAGAGGCAGATGGCTTCTCTGTTCTTTATGGCATACCAACCCTTCTGTCCAGGCCATCCAAACTTCCTATCCATCGTGCAACAACAGCAAAACTGTCGGATCGCGAAGCTAAATTATCACATCTAGTACCCGTCCTTCAAAAGAAACCGGGTTATCGTACTCGGTGTAGCTACTAGGCTGCTGGCTGGCTGAACGGTTCGAGGTTCGAATGCTGGTAGGGGCAAAAAATTTTTCTTTTCTCCAAAACCTCCAGGCCGTTTCTGTGGCCCATACAGCCTCCGGTTCAACGGGTACCGGAGTTCCATACCAGGGATAAAGCGACCGGGGCATTAAGTTAACTCTGACCTTCTAGTGCCGAGTATAGGAATGAGTGGAGTTAAACCTCTACTTCCTCTATATGCCTTCGTGGCGTGGAGACGAAAAATTTACATTTTTTTGTGGTGTTATTTATGCTGGGATTGACACGTCTTTGTGATCTGGGATTTAGATAGCAGGGAGTGAACACTCACAGTCGGTTTGGCCTACGTGAGCATGCGTAACATGAGAAAACTACGGTCGAAGGATGGATCAAAAATTAACCTTAAGAAAGAGTGGGCAGTGGAAATTCCTGTCTTATTTTGCGGCAAGTCTGCGTCACAGAATGTCGTGTCTGAATGTCACAACATGGCGCAATTATAGGTCCTTTTATTTCGAGCCAAACACTAGCCGAATTTTGTAGGTTTATTAACATCAGGCAGTTCAGAAGAATTATGAAACACCACATCGGTTACCATTAAATTCTGGAATTGGATGGGCTGACTAATTTTAAAGATAAGTATTGACATTTCAGATCGATCTGTTGCCCTCATCTTCTGGGCAGAAAATGGAAATAGTAAATCGTGGAGAAACTTTTGTATCAGTGAGGCAGATGTTATGACTTCCACAAAAGAAGACCGTCATCTGATATTTAGCGATTTGGGAACATTAAACATAACAGGATGAGCCACGTACCTTTAATGCAACACTGAGACGCGTTCGCGTAACCACTGTTGCCATGGAAAAGCAGTAAGGATTACATATTCGGAGTGTGTGTCTGTAGCCTTATTTATCCAGCATGCAAAATTCATGCGCCGTATTACGTCATCTGTGACGTGTCCGGCTTTGTAATATTTTTTCTCATTATCTCACAAAAGGCACGATTTTCGAAAAAAAAAAAATTGAACACAAGATGTGTTTTCTGATTTTCTCTACAATATCTGTCTGAAAAACTTCTCGTCCTTTGGAAGAATTCAGCGAGATGTTATTAAAAACTTCTATTGGTATTGATGTCAAGTAGCCGTTATTCTTGTCAGATGTTAACGAAATGTGAAATTTCTTTACAGATTTTTCGAAGAATAGAGAAATATAGCATTTTATAAGAATCCGTCCAGCGGGAGCCGAGCTGTTCCGTGCGGACAGACAGACTAACGGACAGGCATGACGAAGATAATAGCCGCTTTTCGCAGTTTTGCGAACGCGCCTGAAAATGTTATAAAATGTGTGCGAGAAGGGCGAAGTGTCGATAAAAGTCAATCGTCGCAAAAACACCCTTCTTAAGAAATCAGTGATGGTTCGGGTGTTCAATACAGGGCGTAAGAAGTCCTGCCGTCAGTTTTATTTGAAGATGGAAACAGTTTACGCCTTCGAAACTTCGGTTATAAGACAGCAAGTTGGGGTGTGCCAGAAGAGCTCACTGTAAGGTTACACCCAGTCCACTCTCTCTCTCTCTCTCTCCCATACCATAATGCTTATGAACCAAACACTTGTTACTTTTCTCTCTACCTCCACTGTTTCAAATTACCTTTCCATTCAGAACACTGTACGCACTCTCAACCCTGCCATGTGTGCTACATGATCTGCCATTCATGATTCTGTGGAGAATGCCACTGAAGAGCGAACTCGCCGTGATGCACTAAAGGTCCGCAGTTGGGCCTGTTCCGAAAAAAATTGAATGATTGTCCTGTCCCTGAATAACTGAGAAGGGACAGGACGTGAGCAGTAATACGTTACATCGTGCGTGTTGCTGGCATGCATTTCACCCAGCATCAAAAACTGTCACACGGATGATATCTGATGAAGACACAAACACTGCAGCTTCAAACAAGCGGAAGGAGTTTGCTGTCTGAAACAAAAGACTGATCATAAATATCCATATACGTTTTTCCAACCATTGGCCACTCCTGATCTGGATGTACGGTAGCGTACAGAACGAGAGTCAATGTCGCATTGTCATGGTTCTGCTAGACTTACCTCCGAATCAGGATCCTGCACTGACTTCAACATCTGTATAAATTATTCGGTCTAATTTTTGGACACCGTAATTGCATAAAAATTGATATAAATTTAATTTCGCCAAGTGTTTAAAATGCTTTGAATCTTTTTGCAATATCAGAGAAGGCGATTTTCGATGGAATAAATCCAGCTTGGCAACCAGCCAACCAATAACCAAAAACAACAACCAACCAGCCAGCCAGCCAGCCAACCAACCAACCAACCAACCAACCATCCCCCCACCCCACCACCACCACCACCACCACCACCACCACCACCACCAACAACAACAACCAACCAACCAACCAACCAATAAAACATCAATACAACATCCAAACAACTAACTAACCAAACAACAAAACAAAATCAACCATCCTAACAACCAACTAACCCAGCAACTAACGAACGAATCAACCAAACAACAACAACCAACCAACCAACCAATAAAACATCAAAAAACCAAGAAACAAACTAACCAAACAACTAAACAAAACCAACCAACCAATCAACCCAGCAACTAACCAACGAATCAACCAAACAATGACAACAACAACAACAACAACAACAACCAACAAAGAAACCAAACAAAAATCAAACCACAGTACCTACCAACTGACAAGCATCCAAATAACCAACTAACCAAACAACCAACCAACAAGCCTACAAACCAAAGAACCAACCAACAAGCCTACAAACCAAAGAACCAACCAGCCAAACAACCAAGCAAGGAAGCAACCAAACAAGGAAGCAACCAACCAACTAGCCCAACCTAAGCTAACCTAACCAACCAAATATTTAACTTAGGCCGGAGACTTTGTCTCTTGGCTGTCCCTGTGCACGCAACACTTTGCCGGATGTGTGCTTACGTTAATGGGTTTAACAAACAAGCTGAAAACTCTGACGTATTCGCATGAAACTTTAAGCACTGATGGAAACAGCTGCATCTGAAGGGAAGAAGTCTTCAATTGGAAGGAATGACTGTCACTTACAAATTCTAAAATGAGCTATCCCCGTTGTGTGTATATAAACAATAGGTGTGGGTATCAGTATATAACACAACAATATCTAAAAAAGATGTTTAATAAAGGATGAAGTAAACTACACGTTTCGGCCTAATGTGGCCATCATCAGGTTTTCATCCGAAAGTATGGTGGTAGACCTAACTACCCACACGCAGTGCACACATATCGTTACGCTGCCTCATACAATAAACACCGAACAAACTAGACGAACCTGCATAAATACGACACGTTAAACCAGGAAATACAAGTGACACCAGACTGCGGATATATAACCAACAGTGAAACATCACAGTGCCAAGTGACAATTACCATAACAGTGCCAAGCGACAATTACCAAACATGTCTGGGACCCGGTCACCGAACCGCCAAATGCGACACCCCCTAGATGGAAGACAAGTACATGCACACACAAAACGGACTGGACACAGAGATCACCACAGATACAAAGGATAGAGAGCACACACAACCCATAACAAAAGCCCACCAGCAGTAGACATCGGA
>Ga0136643_10004983_pt1 | contig 18571 bp, 7 predicted proteins | sample TergutLab28metaG_FD_96883 | JGI IMG/M metagenome (GOLD analysis project Ga0136643, IMG submission 96883) | Labiotermes labralis P1 segment gut microbial communities from Petit-Saut dam, French Guiana - Lab288 P1 (version 3) (version 3) | ecosystem: Host-associated > Arthropoda: Insects >...
AAGAAATTTCATTTCATATAGTAAAATTTTTTTAATTTTTGGTACTTTAAGACTATTTATGATGACAACCAATTTATTTGTCATTGCTAATGTAAATCAGTTGCGAACCTAGGTAGTTTAAGAATTTTACTGCCTTTTTTCCGAACATCTTGGCGTGTTTGTGTCCTAAATTCAGCAATTTTTAATAGTTTTCACAATCGGGTTGAGTTTGGCATGATTTTGGAGGGCCTTCGGAATTTCAGGGGGTTTAAAACCCCTCGGTACGCCACTGACACCAGTTGGGATCGAAACAGCGACCTTCTGATTTGTAGCACAGCACCTTAATCACTGTGTTACTGCGGTCCCCTTCTTATAATGAATAACATTACAATAATGCAGTTCCTGTTCCTTGTGCTTGCTTAACCCTTCGAACACTTTAATAAACTTCATGCAACAGTATTAGTGATCATCACATTTTCATGTAAATTGATATTTTGCTCAAGATCTCCTGAAGCCATTTCAGTAGGTTTACAGAGCAGTGGTACATACTGACGAAATTTAAAGCCTTCTGAGATGTTACACCTGTTACGAATAAATAATTCTTACTTTTGAAGGCACTGTGTTCCTTCAAAACATCAGTCACACAGTGTAACATCTCCAAACACAGGAACATCACTTTGACAACTTGAATACTGAATATGTTTTGTCTTTAAACATGATTAGTTGTTCTTCGTGAAGAGTAGTTTTATTGTCTAACTGATGCTTCTGCTATGAACATTTCTGCAAATGGCATGACTTATCATAACCACAGCCATACTGCTGTCTTCTTGAATCAGTAACTTTACTATTTTTTCACTTTATTTTCAGTGTTCTCAGGTTTTTCCATTCCAGTATAGGGGTTATATTCTTAATGCACCTGAGTTTTTGAGTATGTTTGTAGTAACGCCAGTAACTTTACCTGGAATTGTATGTGGGGCCAGTATTCCAACAGCAGCTAGAAACATATTGTTAAAAACATATGTATCACTCAGTTGTAACTGTGTGTTATTAAGTGTGGTATTTGGATGCAATTTCAGATTTTGAAATTTAGCGTGTAGCAATGTAATTGTGATCCAATAAGCTAGAGAGTGTGGCTGCAAGCAGAAACAAAGCTCCTCTAATGTGCGGTTAAAGTGTTTTGGTTCAGAATACAACATCTGAGCATGCACAATGTGTATCTTCCCACTCTTCAAGTCAAAGCAGGAGCATTTTGTATAGTTGTGTGTAATAGGAATCATGAGGTTAATTTGTATCAGGATTCCTTTGTTTTCAGTTTCCTGTAATTCAGTGACAAGGATAATTTGTACACATCTTTGTTCTGTTTATTTATTAACCCATTCATGATACTTAATCTGCAGGGACCTAGTATTAAAAAAAAAACAAGATTGACAGTTTCATTCTATGATACATGCATTTAGTGTTGTTCTATTGAAGCTGTGCTTTGGTTTGTTGCAGCTCCTGAAGTACTTGCCCAGAAACCATATGGCAAAGCAGTAGATGTTTGGAGCATAGGTGTTATATCTTACATTCTTCTATGTGGATATCCACCATTTTATGATGAAAATGATGCTAATTTGTTTGCCCAAATATTAAAAGGTACTGTATTAGTTCTTAAATACATCTTTTATGCTTTGAATGTAGTACTCCAAGATCTAAATACATCTTTTTCCTGATGTTCTAGTTTTATGTCGAGTTTTTATTGAAAAATTCTGGAACTCTAAATTGGGACTTGAGTTATGGCAACATAAGTCATGCTATGTGAAGGACTGTCACTTAATGCAGTTCAGAGGATGTGAAATTTCCCGAAGTTTGTTATAGTTACTTGTTACTGACAGGTGCTGTCATAACAAAGAGTTCCTCATGGCAACTTATAATAATGTTCATAACTTGTACAGTGTATTCTATGTGCAGAAATGGCAGAAGGATATTCAAAAACATTGTTCCCTTGACATGTGTTATACTGAGTCTTGTAATGCAGGAAGTGTCTGTGAGTAGAGGGAATTCTTGTTATGCGCATTTCCAGTTTGTTTCCCTGCTTATCTGGTCCAAATATTTAAGGAACTGTATGTAAAAACTCCCCACACTTCTGGGGATCAGATGCCTGGACCATAAATTTTCCAACAGACAACTGTTTCAGTCTCACATATGTCTGCAATTTGCTTGCACTGTTCTGTTCTCAATACAAGCCTTTGGACACAATTTCTGAGCAGGCAATAAGGCATGACTGCAAGATGTGAACAGCCATTATAACAGGTGAATAACAACTAAGGAAGTACAAGCATTGTGATAAAAACGTATAAATGGTGCACTGTGTGCCTATTCATTCATGTTCTTTGCTGTAGTTTGAACAGACAGGTATTTATATCAGTTATGCATGTCAGTCAGGAATGTCAGTGATCACTGATACAGGGACAGTAATTGTCACAATGTCATCTGTAATATTTTATCTTATGAGCAGAAATTCCTGACTTAAAGAGGACCCAATTTAAGTGACTTCTTCTGGTTCCATTTTACTTTTATGTAAATTGCATCATATGTGTGTACATGTTTGTGAATATGAAACCAGAACTCTAATACCGTGAACAGACATTACCTTCATTTCATGCCCATGTTGTCTGATTTTAAAAAAGTGTAATGTATTTTATTTATTTATTTAGTATTCCAGAGATCCATCAGAGTGGATATGGATTTTTAAATGCTTTTAAATAGCTTCCTTCATCCTGTGATTATTCTTATCTCACCACTGAATTTATTTAATGTAACTGACCTCATTTTGATTCTTCAATTCTCCTGTACTTGTATGTAAAAATAGTGGAGTATCAGAATAGCATATCAGTTTTATGTAACATAGAATCTTTTATGTAATGAGTGGCACTTATTTCAAAGCATGTCAACTGTACAGACTGAGAGCTACAAAAGCTATGAGAATTAAGGGTACAAGGAAGTTAAATTATATGGAAAAGAATTGGGTTTATATAAATAGGAAGAAATGAGAGGAAGGCACTTTCTTCAATTCAACAGTTTTTAAAAGCTTAATCTTATTTTTGTGAACAGAATAACGTTACAGGGTAGACAGAAAAATACAGTGTAAAAACCTGAAAAAAATGTAGCAGAATTAGAATGGAATATTTCATTATGCAACTGAACTGTGCATGTAGTTTACATCTATCTCAGTAGAAGTGTACCAGTTATAATTGTTGTCTTATTTGATTCATGTAGGCTGTGTTATTAAGACCATGGTAAACAAGTGTAAGTGCTGTTTAAGCACTGTTCTAAGATAACCTTTATATTACCCTGTGTGTATTGATCTACTTTGTTTGTAGTATAACCCTGTTTGTTGCATTGCACTTTTATTTATGTGTTTAAAAGTTTGGTATATAAAAGTGGTAATTATAGTAGCATTTTTTAAATTTCCATTCCTAAATATTCTTTAGACAATTCTTTGGTGTTTGTTGTGTAATTACTGATTTATCTCTATCTCATGCTGGATTTGAGTATGCTGTAAAAACATGTGCAGGTCTGCAGATATGATTAATTTGTTATCCTTTCAGGTGAGTTTGAATTTGATTCTCCTTACTGGGATGACATCAGTGACTCTGCCAAAGACTTCATCCGCCAGCTCATGTGTGTAGATGTAGAGAAGAGATATACCTGTCGTCAGGCTTTAGCACATCCCTGGTAAGCAGGGACAAGTTTCACATTCTATATACACCCTGGCTATGGAATTAGAGTGTGGATATAGTAGCTCCATGCCCAACACAATTTTGACTATGTGTGGTTGAAAATAATTAAATGTGTGTGAAAAACAGTTTCTTGACTGCAGAAAAATTTAAATATGTGCGGATAAACATGGACAGTTACTCACTGAACCACCATCAAAGCTGATATTCTCAGCTACGCAAACAATGTGAAAATATCTAATATCAAAAAATGTATGTATTTTAAGCAATGGTGGGCTCTGTAAGTGTCCACTTTCATATAGCCATATTTTTGCCATAAGAAGTTCGTGCAGTGTGGTTTCGCTCAACATGCATTGATCATCCCCCCCAACTCTACATTGGTTGAAGGCTTACTGTCTCTCAGTATCTGTTTTTTAATTCAAAATATAAAGGAACATATTTACAACCTGTTACGGTAAAAAACTGTGTTAGTTTCTGAAACACACTACTTACTTCTTTCATTCTTTTTTAGGATATCTGGTAATGCTGCCAGTAATAAGAACATTCATGGAACCGTGTCCGAACAGCTCAAGAAGAACTTTGCCAAATCACGGTGGAAGGTAGTATTATATCCAACCACTTACACTCTTTATATATGAGTATGTCCTGCAGTTAATGAAATGGGAGCATGTACGCAAGTGATGGCAAATATTGGGATATTTTGCTTTTCTCAGCGTGGTTGGACTCTTTGGTTACAGGAAATAAAACAGACCATAATCAGTTCAGGCACTGATTGTCTGTATATCTGTACATCTGGCAAAGACAACACAATTAGTATAGAATCATTGCTTCTTTAATTCATTTTGCTTTTTTTTTTTAAATTTATTTGGTGCTAGTTAGCTTGTGTCTGAGCATAGTTGTTAAATTAATGCCTAATTCGCCAATCACCCAGTCAGATTTTCACACAGCAAACTCAGTCACTGCTCATACTATGTGTGGATGTTTGCTCCTCCAGAAGCTGAAATAGAGTTGCTGTCTTGCTCCAGAAGTGCTAAATGAGATGTGCTGCAGAGCTCTCATGCAATCTACTGCATTGGCCAGAAATGTGAATTGTCTAGATGAGGTAGAAAATAAAGGGTTGCTTTTTGGGTTCTGTTGGTGGGAAGTAACAAACAACTTTCTGTCCACTATGATATCTTTTGGCATATGAGTACTGTTCGGTAAGCCCTAATCCTACCGTCATGTTTCTACCAAAATCTGGAAATGGACAGTAATCCATGACACAAAGGATCAGATTGCTACATCACACAACCAGGCAAAGTCTGAGTGTTATATAAAACAAAATTCCTAAACAATTTAAAGCTATTTATTTGTATACAAACCAGGATGATTTCAATCATGTAGTTTGCATCACATCTCAGAAAATCAGTCCAGGATTTGAACCCTAGATTAGACTAGTATAGTACATGTCCCTGTGAATTTGTCACTTGTAAATCGGTTTACTTTCTGATCTTCTTACGGTTGATTCTTCTTTGTTAATAATGCTGTTTTCTAGGTTATGATGTGGAGGTAAGAGTACCTTCTGTTTTTACACCTTTCTGCTAACATTCAGAGGTCAGAACTTGGTGACTTATGAAAAACTTCAGTTCTTATGTTGGAAGTTAGTGTGTCTTCATAGTTGTAAATGTTTCATGCTTCAGGGCATCTTAAAAACAGACTACCTAAGTATATTTGATTTTGGCTGCCATCTGTGGGAATGTATTTAGCATAAAGTGACTGATTTCAGAGATAACAACAAGGCACTTACTGTTGTCAAGGTCATTGCATATCATTTCAGCAGTGATAGTAAAAATGTTGATAGTTTCAGTAGTACACATCAGGTGTGTAGTTTACTGGATCCTTCATAAAGTTAAAAGCAAGCGCTCTGCATGGTGGTGGAGTAGAAACTGACTGTCACTTCCTGTTTTCCCCCCAGCATTATGTCCTACCTTAGTTAAAAGTAAATTCAAAATGCTGACCTATCACCTTACTGCAGGCCTTAATGCTTGCTTACAGTGTTATTTATTTATTTAGTTAGTTAGTTCATTAGTTAGCTTTATTTTCCATAAATCCAATTGAAATACAATTTCATGTGGATGTGGAAATAGTCAATATAAACAACATATAGTTAACACTTAGATGGAAGAGCTATCAATAAAATTTAATTAAAGGAAGAATATAAGTGTTGTCAAATAAATATATACACATACAGATTTAACAAACAGTAAAAGAAATACAATAAATGAATAATTTAATGATTAAAACTACAATATCAGCAATCATTAATTACTGGTAAATTCCCTGTACTAGGATTGCTCAGTAAGTTCCAGTCAAAGTATTCTTGAATAGTATAAAATGAACATTCCAAAAAAAAAAAAGAAACCTTTTTGAGGCTGATTTAAATTTCCTTATATCACTAGATAAACTTTTTATCCTTGGAGGCAAGCAATTGAAGACTTTGATTCCTGAGTGACACTCCCTTTTGTACCTTAGATAGATCCACTGAAGGCAGATACAGGTCTGAACAGTGTCTTGTATGACACAAACATGCTGCAGTGTCATGGAATAATGGAAATTTCATGCTGAATATTTTGTTTAATTCATTGTAATGAATGAGTATTATTCATGCATGCTTTATCTATTTGTGTGCCCAATAAATCAAAATCTCTAGAATTGAAATCACATGAGAGGGCAGACCACAATCCTTGCCTCATCACTTGTTTACCAATAGTTTCTCCTTACACATTCATAGACTCAGTAGCTGTCTGGGCCATAACACTATCCTGCTAGTAAGACCCATACATTTTTTCTTCGCAGTCTCTTTTTGAAAGAGGGTGTTAGAATTATTATTTTCCAAGCACGAACTGCACACAGCACTGCGACTATTAAATCATGTAAACCACATCATAAATAGCATAGTTAGTTAGGAAGACCACTTGGCACATGTTTCTGAAACCACATGCAGTATTGAATTATTGCTTCACAGGTGGGAGGAAGAAGATTTTAGTACAAGTGCCACTGTGTAGTGTTGTAACATAATTTTTTTTTCTGGTGGGGTGTGGGTGGGCGGCATGGACTCTATGATATTCCATATTGAAGACACCTCAGATGAAATGACTTCTGTGGGCTTGCTTTTAATCAAACATCAATATCAACAATTTTATTCAGTTTGTACAATTTGCAAAAGGGTTTTCTGTCTGATGTTGATCGTGGTGCACCTGAACTGTTCTTTTGCCTGTTCCTGTGAAGAGCACTACCAGCAAATTTTTTTGTGAAACTTTCTTTGAAGTTTCCTACATTACTTAACACTTTTAAAATGTATTGCAGGTATGTACTCTGCTCATTGCTACATTTCACTTTATTTTACACCACAGTTCAATCTTGTCATACATTTAGATATGTCCATTCTTCTGAGACAAGTTTACTTTCTGACCCAGTGTAGGATTTAAGGTCACTTGTCAGGGTGGAAGCAGTAACTAGCTGCTGACGTCATATTTAAAAACTCTCAGTCTTGTGATAAACTGGGTGTAAAATGGCAGTAGAAAATATTTTTATTGACCTGTTGTGACTTGAGTTTCCTAAGTGGCTGCATATTTATTTAGTTATTTTCGTTTGTTTAGTGTTGTGTTGTTATTTTATTTTATAAATATGGAAATGTCCATAATGTTACAGTAACTTAACCTCACAGGGTTTTTAGCGTGTTAGTGACAGCTGTTAGTGAGCCAACATTTGTCTCGTATTTTCATATAGGGCTTAGATATGTAATACCTGTGATTTCTATAGTGAGCTCTTGTAATGAAACATTCAATTTATTTCACTAATACCTGACATGGCTTCCACATCTGCTTTCTTTAAATGCCTACATGCAAGAGTTCTTTCTAAACATTACCTTATACATTTGCAGTTGTTTCTTCACTTGGGTGTATTGATAGTAATTGTGCAGTTTGTAACAAGTTGCAAGTTTACACATTTTTTCACTTTTAAATTCTGTCATGATCTCATGTGTATTTCTGTACATTGCCCAGCTTGTAGATAAATGCCTTTTGCATAGAATGTTGAGAGTGTTGCTAATGTAATAATTAACCCTTTGATGCCGGAATTAAATCCCCACCCCCCAGCCACTTTAGTGGCCGTTCGGCTATTTATAGGGCTCACTGCTCAACATATATGTATGTCGTTCGGCAGCTAAGGGTTAATGGTAATGGTGAAACTTGTGGGGATCACATGACAACAATGAAAGTGAAAAAAGCATTATTTAAATTTACTTCATCCTATTGTGGTCAAACTAGTTAACTGAAATGACATTTATACACTATATTATAAAACATTAGGCACTGTATATGAAGTTTGCTGCATGAGTCGTGGTAAAGAGTTAAGTTGAGTTGTTTTTCTAATATATTGCATTTAACTGAATTTGGACAGATTAATACGTACCCCAACAGGCATATATTAGTTGCTTCCTTATTTTATACTTTTTTTACAAATATTTTTATAGTGGTCATTTTGAATTTTATAAGTAAGGCAAGTTTTTTCCTCCACTCTTTTTCACAAGGGAGTAAATTTACACTGTGAAAATACTGCCAGAAGTTATTTTTATCATTTTAATATGGTTCAATCAGTCATATCTATAGGCATTGAAACACAGTGCTATCAGAAACATGTAGGACAGTGGCTGGAGTGTACCTACCTGATGCAAATAACTGTTCATCAAAGAAGGGTGAATGGAAAAGAAAGAAATTGGCATGCAATCAGCCACAAATGCAATGGCAGATTTACATGACGCTGGTAGAATGATAAACATACACACACAGAGAAAGATATAACTAAATCAATTCTGAGAGAGTCATGCAGTAAGGCAGATGAGACAAAATGGATGATGAAATAGGCACATAAAAAGAGTTTTTCAGGAACAATAATATATATGAAAGATGTGGACTGATGGACACAGAACAGAGAAGCTGGCAAACACAAATAATCACATGAAGAGGGAGGCAATATAGATAAAAAGTAGAAACAAATAGAAATATGATTGCGGGAAAGTCGGAGATGGAATAATAATAAATTGTAATTATAGGAGAATTAGATGTGTTTTGAACACTGTAGAACTTCGGTGTCTAATGTGTTGACACAGGGAATTAATCATCAACTTCTGTGTATTATGCTATTCTCTGTTACACCCATACCAGAATATTAGTCTTTGCCAGGATAACTTACCTCTTTATTTAACATTATTATTATTATTATTATTATTATTAATATTAATATCAGTGCACAATTCCAAGTCATTTATTTCATTTGCTTTTATAGTGACATTTTTAGTTTTCAGCTTGGTGCTTTACTCCCATTTTCAGGTACATTTGACCAGGATCTCTATAGTACATGTTTATTTTTACATTCTTTTGACTGACAATACTAGATGTCATTTTTGTTTCTCAAGCTTTTACACATTACGCAATGAAAGTGGGTATACTCTGTTCAACAAATGTTGAGCATCAAGTTTCACACTGAGGTAGTATTACTGTGCAGCTGCCATCATAATTCCAATAATTCATAATTTCGTACTCTTTCCTCTTTCCTTGGGGCAAGGTAGCAGGTGCATGAGGCTAAACATTCACCTCTGTCTAGTGCCAACATTCAGAAAGAGTGGAAATATATCTCCAGCCCCTCCATCCTGTATGTATTCAGGGCATGTATAAGTACAAGTATGCACTCTTAATTTGAAGGTGAACCTGGATTAGAGTTGATTAATTTTCTGATATGTGACTAGGTTGTGTGCAAAGCAGTGATGATAATTACACAGCTTTAACATCCACATTCACACATAGCTGAATGAAGAAGTCAGGAGCCTAGTATTGTTTGGAGCCAAATGTGTTATTTTGAGTCGTGGTACAGGCATAAATTTGTGTGTGTGTGTGTGGGGGGGGGGGATGCAGGTTTGCACGCACAACTGCATGTGCTCACATATTACATTCACAGAAATATTGATTTAAACTGTACAGTTATATTATTTAAGCATACATTTGAAAAGTAATTTGTGCCACGTTGTTGAGGCTAGATGTACAAGGGAAGCATATATTTCTATTATTTTTTCCATCATTTGCTGCTTATTTTCATTCTGATTTCAAGTTTTTATGTTTGAATATTACTGTAGACAGTAACTTTTATTTGCAAAACATATAAACTTTACTTTGTTGAGTGTTGTCACTGGTTCATATAATTTGTCTCTTTTTATTAACACAAACAGTGAGATGTAACTTTAAAGGAGGACATTGCTTAAATAACACATCCTTGAACTTATCAATCTCTTACATCTTTGTTTTACCAGTTTGGTTTCAGGTAGACTTATTTCTGCAGCTGTTCAAAAACTTTCAGTTGTCTGTTAGTCTGCATGTTTTGTAGAGAATTTATACATGATGAATGGTTTTATTGAGATTTTAAATGGGTAGAGAGGGAGGGGTAAATCTTCACATTTTTTGAGCTACTGCAGATCATTGTCTGTTTATTACAGGGTTGACAGTTCACTTAGGATTTTTTTATGTTTTCCATCCCAAAGTGTTATAACATATAAATACAACACATCAGTCGATAACACAACACTTTATATATATACAAAAATAGTATATTTTGGCAGGGCGACATGTTTCGACCTTATAAGGTCATCCTCAGGCCCTCCAAGAAGACAGATCCAAGATTTGTTTACGTTTCATTGCATTGTGGAATCCCAAATGCTTCCAAGTTTTTGTTAGATAAGTGTAAAATACATAAGCTTGTGTATGTTGAACTTGTGTGATGGCTTTGACATAAAATTGGAATCTTATCTGAAACGGTAGTATAAGGTTCCAATTTTACGTCAAAGCCGTCACACAAGTTCAACATATACAAGCTTATGTATTTTACACTTCTCTGACAAAAACTTGGAAGCATTTGGGATCCCACAATGCAATGAAACATAAACAACTCTTGGATCTGTCTTCTTGAAGTGCCTGAGGATGACCGTATAAGGTCGAAACATGTCGCCCTGACAAAATATACTATTTTTGTATATAAATAAAGTGTTGTGTTATCGACTGACATATTGTATTTATTACTTAGGATTGTACACTTGATCAAATTAAATCCTTTAGAAAAATTATATGTGTAGAGCAGATGATCCACAAAACTGTATTTTTCAATGTCTCAATTTGCTGTCAGCAAGAACTCTCAGATTTATATCAGAAGTATATCAAGTGCTACATGTGAATATAGAAGACTGCAAGAAATAGTGAATACCGCAGCAGCCTTCCTGGAGTGAACACCAAACTGTTGTTTGTTTCTCCACAGCAATTGATGCACGCCATTGCAATGGTCCACAAGATGCAGAGATTAGCTCTGAATAATTCTAGTAGCATGGATGTTGATGAAGCGCACAAGTGTACGACTATAGAGGAGGAGGAGGAGGTAGAGGAAGGTATTTGGGTTCTGACCAACATGACATATCATCTTGATTCAAGTTGTTAGTTAGATGTTTTGGCTGACTTGCAGCTGGCTCGCTTGCTCAATCATCAGCTCACTCACTCAGATGTTTTGTGAAAATTTATCCAGTCATGTGTGTGTTGCATAGGATTGATTGTATTTCAGTGTTTTAATAATGTCATGAATGTTGATCTAGTAGGCAGTGTATTTATGTGCAAATTAATTTGGCCATCCTTTGTATGTGTGTGTGTGTGTGTGTACCAGAACTGTTTCACAGGAAATGAAACATTTTATACCCCCATAAGCTTTTTGACTTAATGTCAGGGATATAAAATATAAAGTAGAAACATTTGATGGTCATGTATAGCACCATATTTTTCATAATAAAGTACTGAATCAACATTAAGCATAAAGAAACATTTCAAACTTTCGAATCAAATAGGAGGAAGACACAGCATTAGCATTATCCTTTGCCTTTGTCACTTGACTGTAAATTATAAATTATTACTCTGTTATACAGTCAAGAGTATATTTAGGTGTTTGTATATACTGAAATATAAATGTAGGTATTTACAACATTATTCCTTTTGAAATCTGTAGAACACACTTCTGATCTATTTTGTGTAACTTATGTTCAAACTGAATTCTTTTCCTCCAGTAAGTCAAAAAGCTGAGAAAGAAAGAATGCATTTTAAGGGGAATGGATTTTGAAGTCTGTTTTGTGTTCTCATGTAGAGACTGTTGTCTCATGGTAACATTGGGATTATCATCCATCTGCCAGCACTGAAAATATCACATAAATCTCAGTTTTTTATCCCACATAAATTTCTTGTTCATGAACTTTTTTGAGAGTGATGACCCAGATTTTTGGCATTGTCCTTTGTCCCAGATCAAAAAATTCAGGGTTTGGGGACTAGCTCCATGGATTGAGACTATCTGTATGTTGTACCTTGTCTCTGTTCCACCTGAAAACAAATGCTGCCCCTGTAACACTGAGAGTGTTTAATCTCGGACTGTGGATAGTGTCCAAAAGTTTGGTCATGATTATGACCATACCGTTATGAGAACCCCTTAAAGCCATATGAATCTTTTGGTTTAAATTACGTTCTTCTTTGAGTTAATTAATTTAAAATCATTGGGTTTCTACAAATAATATGCCAGGTAGGTATTTAGGGTTATTATATTTGTAATTTTTGTACACTTAAGAAAATGTGCCATATTGATAAGATCCATGGGTCTGTTGTCATTAACATGACCATTTCCATTTTATTAGCTGCTTCTGATGAGAGCAATAAATTTGTAACTAATAATTTCAGCTTATGAGTATGAAGTGAGAGGAAATATCTGAACAACCAGCTGCACTGGACTAAAAAGATTGCTTGTTAAAATTAAGTTTCAGTTAGGTTTGCACTGGGAACTTTTTGTAGAGAATTTGTGTCTGTGTTTCAAGTTCTGGATTGTCTGCAACATTAATGTGTCAACTGTAATACAAATCAGTTGTTTTAGACATATGTAGGGCAAATTCATGGTAATTCGTGATGAATTATAACATTCTATATAATGTAACTTGTGCATTCACTCTATTTTTTACTATGCACACCATTTGTTATTTATGTATGGTAATGAAATGAAATGGTAAAACCCTGCAACATTATCAGCAATCAGAAAAATAAAACAGGGAGGTATCTGTGGGATTCACAAGAGAAAGTATTCAGAAAAGAAAAAAGGAACAAAGGGAATACCTTCATGAAAAGTTGTGAGTTGTAGAAAGTGACATTGCAAAAGTGGAAAATAAAACACGTAACATTACATTTCAGTACAGAAAAGTCAGGATGAATAATTAAACTAGATTGGAGTGTATGTACTTGTCTAACACAACTATATGATGGTAGAGATATATATAGAATTTATTATGTTCTTTATGTAATAAATTCTATACATATCTCTACCATCATATAGTTGTGTTAGACACTTACATACACTCCAATCTAGTTTAATTATAAACACAACGGGGATGACGAACCTCATGGTCAGGATGAATAGTAAAAAAATTGACACTAATGAAAGGAATATGGGACACAGTATTTAAATAAAAAGTGTAATGTGTATGATTTCAAACCTGTTCACTGCCATATACTATCAGCACAAACCCTCCATTGCCATATACTCTTGGCACTTCCACCAGTCCATTGTTGTATGCTGTTGGCACTTAAGTTAGCTCACAGCTTTATACTGTAGGCACTGAAACCATTTACACACAGCTGCAAGTAAATATTGAATGTCATGGCTAAGTGTTTAGTATCCCTGCTTTATATTCAGGAGGTCTTTGACTCAAATCCTAGCCTAGAGACCAGTCGTCCTGTCGGAAGCATTTTGTAGTTTTTCTCTATCACTCCAGGAAAATGCCAAAATAGTGCCTTAAATTCGGCCTTAACCATTTAAACATCTTTCCAATTCCATATTCACTGATTTTTATCATTTCATGCTATGTAATTTTATCGATTGAAAATATCAGTAAATAAACCAAGAACAAATTAATTGCAAGTACTTCTTGTGCAGTCCAAGACACTTGTAGCTGAGAATCAGTGGATGGATAACATCATCATCATCATCATCATCGGCATAAACAATGATGATGATGATGATGTAGATGTCATGTTGTTGGGCCATTTGTTAAACCTCTCTGGTCTCACACATCCAGAAGGCTCTTAAATGGTCTTCCCTGATTCAACGTGCCTTTTGTTGTGTAGTTTTTTTATTATCCTGCGTTATCTTTTACGAGGCGTTCTGTTTACATGTCATATTGATTTATGGGTAACAGTTCAGGGTTATCACTACTGTGTGAAAAACTGTGTATGACACAAATATGTTTAGTTTCATACCTCTATGTAATTTTGGGGGAAATCTGAATGATAGTGCGTATTAGGAATTAGCTGATTTATTTTTCTTATGAAAGAAAGGTAAGCTGCAAGTGGCTGTGCCTACCACTTGTGCTTCATCTGATGTTATCTTGAGAATTAAGTTGTTTCTGAATATAAACTCTGGCTGCAGTGTGTATAAAAGAAAATTCATACACTTGTCCAGGATGTTATGTTCAATCCAGTTTCAAGCCATCAGTCTTCACAAGTTCCCATTGTAAACCTGTCTTCACAATAAATATTGAATAAAATGTCAAACAACTATTCCATATTATTCTGCCATATATAAACACCACACTCTTAATATGACACTTTTTCTTGTTTTTATCACTCTGAAAGTAAGAAGTAAAATTATAAATGAGATTTGTCTTATAACTACTTATATGTTGCATCAGAAATCTTTCAGCTTCAGTGAAGCTTGTAGTGCCTGAAATATCTGTAACCAGCTTTGTTTTTTATGTCATGTATGTAAGTTTGTCTTTGTCTCCTTCACTGATATACATGCATGAATTTTCTTCTGCCCCTTGTAGTGAGGTATATTTGTTACAACTATCAATATGATGTTATTATTGCCTTCATTACACCAAATTTAATACATGTCACATTTCTATGTATGATTAAGTAATGCTGCACTTTGCATAGCAGTTGCATAGTAACTGACTTTCATAATGTTAAAAATTGTGTGCCAGTATATACAAGGCTTAACTGCTGTGTGATCCATTCAAATGAATGTTTCATTCATGTGTTGTGAACCGTTTTTCAGTGTTCTTAAGCAAGCACATTCCCCGGACTTTGGCCATCACATGAAATTGTTCAGTACCTGTTTTCTAGAAATGGGAGTCATATAATACCATATTTCTTGGTTACATCACTTTGTGCAGAATTTCATGTAGAATTTATAGCATGAAATTTAATGTTTCACATAGGTAATTCTGCTCATTGCATATTGAAATAGATGAGTGTAATATAGAAAATAGTGTAGCTGAGTGAGGCATTATGAAACTTGTCTTAGGAAGATCTGCATGATATGTGAAACCGAAGATATAATTACATAGTTTTGGGGTAAATGTAACCATGAATTTAGCAGCACTCAGTCGCAAAGTAGTTTGACCTGCTTTTGTTTCTCGATTTGAACTTCACTGAACAGTGACAGTGATGCTGATGCCTAGATATGTCTGCAGGGGCCAGTATTTTGCTTATCAGTGTCGTAATTGTTACTGTTTTTTTTTATTCCAATTTAACATGTCCATTAAGTTTGTGTGCACAGTGTGTCTTAGACATTACCAAAAGAATTTCATTTGGATTAAACTTATTTGTTCTGTCATATAGTGGTGGCCATCTTTAGTCGACAGGGTGTGTGCTGCATGTGGTATACATGCTATATATGCTTAAATCACAAATTTGTGAGATTCATTATGAGACTGGAGATGAACTTTTCTAATAACAGTTGCGTATACAATTGCAAGACTAAATAACCAGTAACAAAAGCATAATATTCCAGAAGACTTGAATGTTCAGGTATTGCTATGTCTTTATTCTTAACTTAAAGGTCACTGAGTCATCCAGCTCCAGTTACTCCTTGTAGCATAATGCTGTTTTTTGCAGTCTATGTATTTAACTGCTGAAATTTCAGGCAAAATTTTAGTCAAAAACATAAACGTGTTTCCAAGATCTTGGTGAAATACTAGTGCTTTTAGTTGTGCAAAAAGATGTATACAATTAAAAACATAAAATTCTCATCAATTGGTAAATCCAGTTATTATTTATCAACAAGTTTTACATGCGAGTTCTTGTTTTTTATTGTTACATGTTATATTTAATTTTTGCTGTGTGTTCATATATTTTCTGTCTTTTTTTGTCCTCAGAAGCATTCTTTGTTTTTTGAATAATTTTATATTAGTGATATGTTTTTTTTTATGTGAATGAAAGATGAAGTAGAGAAAGCCCTTGTTACTTTAATACTAAGCTGACATGAATATTCCTGTTAATTTAATAAGGAAGGGTCTGTCAGGCAATATAACCAAAACAGGGCTACAACAGTCAGCATTTATAACTGAATATTGCCAGTGATATAACGCATATACAGAGTGTCCCAGGAAGGAAGGTCAATATTCTGGGAGGTCATAGTATCAGTCATTCTAAACAAAAATGTTTATATGAACATGTTTCCTATTCCGAACGGTTTCTGAGATAGAGCTATTTGAATGTACAACCGCAAAATTGTTGATAAGAAAGAGCTATTATGTGTACGTACTGTTTCTAATAGCGGTATTTATTGTTCAAGTGACAGATTTGATGCAGTTTATAAAAGATGTTCGAAAATTCCACTGTCAACATCAATGCACTTTGCAACTCGTGTGAAGACATGGCATGTTGTTCATCTGAGTGCGTCTTGACGTTCCTTTATGCAGGCGATAACATCCAGTATGTTAACGAGCAGTTCATCTCGTGTATCCACTTTTTTCTGTACACTTCACTCTTCATCAAGCCCCATAAACAAAAATCTAACAAGGTTAAGTCTGGAGATCTTGTCGGCCAGTTAATGGTACTGCCACGACCAATCCACCTATTAGGGAAAGTGTCATTGAGATGTTGCATCACGTCGGGTATAATGAGAAGGGGCTCGGTCATGCTGAAAGTACATGGCAATCCGTGTAGCCAAAGGAGTAGCCAAAGGAACATCCTCTAGTTGTTTTGGTAATTCAACTCTGTCACTTGAACAATAAATACCAGTATTAGAAACAGTACGTACACGTAATATCTCTTTATTATCAACAATTTTGCGGTTGTACATTCAAGTAGCTCTATCTCAGAAACCGTTCAGAATAGGAAACGTGTTCATATAAACATTTTTGTTTAGAATGACCGATACTATGACCTCCCAGAATATTGACCTTTCCTCCTGGGACACCCTGCATAATTATTACTCAGTAAGTAATTGTCAACACATATATTTCAAAAATGTTTTTCTTGGTTTATGTTGTGAATTTCTTTCAAATAACATTTATTTTCTCTGTTGTATTACTGTTATATTACTGTTACATTGGATGAACCTTACTAAACAGATAGTAAGAAAATTTCAAAAATGTTAAAGTGAATGTGTATGTTGGTTTGTCAGCCCCCCTCCCCCTCCACCAATATTTTGAATACCTTTTTATTTTATCTAAATCACATCAAGCAGAAATATCAGTATGTGCTGACTCATTACAAATAATAGTGTAGGAACTTGCTACCGGAATGGAATTACTATGCATGTGTATAAATAAAGTGTACTGTTTTTGTACTGACACAACAGATTTGCTAATGCTAGGATCAAGTTAAGCAGTATGTAGCATCGCAGGTACTAAGTGACACTTAACTTACAATCTCAGAGTAATGACGGTAACTGTTCTGTCTGAGGTTTTTGTGATTTTGCTAATCTCCTCCAAGTGACACGAGTATAGTGTCTTGCAAAGGTCACAGCACATCATCCCCAGTTATACCAAGTTTACCCAACATGATCATCCTCTGTTGTTGGTGCTCAGTAACTGCCACAGTTAATATAATGTCATGAAAGCATGAAGAGTTAATCCAGCTGTCTCAGAATGCCTGGATAGCTGTTAGCAGAGCACTGGTTGTTAATTTTGTTAGCTTTGCACAAAGTTTAATGGAAAGGCAGCTGCTCATGTTTCCCATCTAGTATGCTGCTGTTGTATAAAGTAATATTTACTGCCTGCTGCTTAGAAGCATTATATAAAAAAAATCCTATTTGCTGGGGTTTACTGGGCCTGCATATTGCCAGTGAAATATTAATTGTAGACATCATTTATACTTATGGCAGGTGTAAGAGCTACTCTGAACTAGTTTCCAGACAGTAGAATTTAGAGTTAATTTGTTTTAGTTTAGTTGGTAGCATTTTAATGGCAGATATTCTTCTGCGCATGCTAAAATAATTGTTAGCTAAATTTCTTTCCTCCCAGATCTTTAAACTACCAGCACTCTCACATGTTCAGATTGCAGTACTAGGCCTGGCAGTTCTGCCGAATTAGGTTTTTTGTGGATTTTCCTTAGTGCCTCCAGTAAATGCCAGGATAGTGCCTGAAATGAGGACTTGACAACTCTTGCCTGAGTCCTACACTTTACAAATGATACAGCTATACATTTGTATGGTTTAAGAATCTAACCAATGACAGCTAGTAAGATACGTTGACATGCACATGTTAGTAATGATTGTATTTTCCCCATACACCAACAGTCTGTTCATATAGGCCTTAAAAAATCTACTGTTTTCAATATGTTTCTCCACTGTGACATTCATTCATTTATTCATATTCCATAGACCATACAGATGTGGAAATTGTCATCAGATGTAAATATAAACAGTTGTCATCAATAGGTATAGACAAGTATCAACTATATACAAATACAATTTCGGATAGAAAATCCATGTCATCATGGAACATAAGTTCGAACCTGTTCTTACATATCAAACACTTATAAGGAACA
>Ga0136643_10004986_pt1 | contig 18563 bp, 9 predicted proteins | sample TergutLab28metaG_FD_96883 | JGI IMG/M metagenome (GOLD analysis project Ga0136643, IMG submission 96883) | Labiotermes labralis P1 segment gut microbial communities from Petit-Saut dam, French Guiana - Lab288 P1 (version 3) (version 3) | ecosystem: Host-associated > Arthropoda: Insects >...
GGGGACCCGTTGCGCTGACCACGTGACACCCCTCTATCCGCAAAAGTTGGCACTAACTTCGCCGACCGGCGGCGGCCGCTCTGTCGGTATAGTTCGCGTGCGGACTAAGGCCACGGAGTTTATCTGGTGTGTTTTCTTTGTCGTATGGATCAAATTTTATACATTATCGTAATTAGACTTGTCTGTTAATAAGGTAAATCAAGGGGCGATATTTAGATCAAAAGAAGAAGTTGTCTTCACACACACACACACACACACTGCTATCGACCGAGTTTAAAACATATGAGTATATATCGTTACTTGCAAAACTCACAAATCTGGTTTCGTTACAAGATGTTTGAACTGAATTCTTCCTGCAATATAGGACCCACTTTCTCGTTTCCATTGACGAATCCATCCGCGGTACTTTACACACATCAAAATTCTGACAAAGAGAACTCGGTAAACACTTGACACTCATACTAACTATTCACATAATAATATGCGAGTCCAACAGTTATTAATAATGTACGTTAAAATACACTGCCCTGGGCATGAAAGCGGCACACACAACATTCTGCTATTAAGATAGGCTAAAATGAGTTGAAAATTTATTTGAAATGTGACAGTATTCCATCCTGAATAGTCTTCTTATGTTTCTTAGGGTATATAACCTCTGAGAGGGCATTTGGAGACAATGAAGCCGAGGAAATTGGGGGCCGTCCTAAGAGGAACCGATCACTTAACATATTTCAATATGATATAACAGTAAGACCAATTGAACACGCAGATTATGGAGTAATGTAGTGTTCATATGTACTATAAACAATACGTTATTAAGCTCATATATTTACGCACCTCGCCACAGAATTACGCGTCATCACAGTGAATTGCCTTGATCATGCATATGTTTTAACTTAAGTAGTTACAGTTTGTACTCCTTTAAAACAAATGCAGATTGTTGATGCGTATAATAATATACTACTATGTACACTGTACACTAAATTCTTGACTTACTGTTGTTTCTATCCATACATTTCTGTGTGATGCATGTGTGTATATACATACACATTTTAAATATGTCTGTAGCAATACAAACAAATATAACCGGATAATAATATTTATTTCACATTGTGGCTTCTCAAGCAAACTGACACTATCAGTGTACTCGTCCCGGAATGTAAACACAAAAGAGAGAGTCAACCTTCCTAAATACAAAAACTGTCTCCTACAAACAGTTTTCCGGCATCATGGAAATGACAACGTTTCTGTCTTGCTAAAGGGAACTTGTTTATAACATCACAGGAGACTTGGTTTCTATAACTTCAGCCCTGAAACACATTGAATATCAGAAGTTCCAATTTTAACTTCTAGAATTCCATGCATATTTACAAGCCAGTACTTCTTGGAATGCACCTTGACTAACGATACGGTTTCACTTCAAGTCCTTGAAAACTTCAGGGTTTTGGCGTGCTTTTACGTTACGATGTTAGGGGATAAGTAAAAAACCGAACGTGTTCTCTGGAGCAAATACACAATGTAGCCCTTTTAGACAGTTTCCTTAGATATAAATACACGTTTCATAACATGAAGTGCGGAATCAAAGTGTTCATCGTATGTGTAAAGAGACAAGCAAACCTCCTTAATATTACCGCATTGCGTACCACGTTACAAAAAGCTGAGATTTGAACTTAGAACCTTCGTTAAATATTTTTCGACACTACAGTGATGTCTGAATATACAAAATACGGGTATTTTTCAAGTCGCTCCCCATGCAGAAAATATGTATATTGTTTGCCTGAGCTGCGATGCTTTTGTAACCAATCAGACCCACTGGGTTCACGAGTCCCTGGATTGGGTCTGAAAAGATCATAGATAGAATATCGATCCAACGTAATTCAAAACTGGTTTCCACAAAAACCTTACCCCTTATTTATTAATGGACAGATATGCCCAGAGCTGAATCTAACACTCTTTATATAACTAAGAAAATAATTATATTAGCTTCTGTAACTGTGAAACACCCGGACAAAGAACAGTCACTGCTGATGGATATTTTTCTTCACTTTGTATTTATCAAAGTAGAAGAGTTCTTTATCTCCCTTCCAGATCTACTAAATTTGAAGTTAAAAATAGAATTCACTCTATGTAACTTGCCATGAAGGCACAGAGGGTAAGTGGAGGTAAGCTCTACTCTTTCTTTAACCTCGGCGCTATATGCAATTTGGTGATCAATGTCAGGCCCCGGCCGTTTTACCCCCGGGAAAGAGACCAGACATCCACTGTACTGGAGGCCTCAGGGCCGGTCTGGGCGGGTGTCGAAAGTTTCGCCGCTACCGGGATTCGATCCCCGAACCGTCCAGTCCGTAGAGAGTCGCTATACCGACTGCGCTATTCTGACCCATATTTCCACATGTATTAGCCACGTTAATATCACTGGGAAACTGCTTATATTGTGGAATATCTGGGGCTTCATTTCCGGCAAGCAGTATTTATCTCGCCATGGTCTCTGGAAATCATGACCCTACTTCCTACTTAGAAAAAGAAGCTCAGACTTCGAGGTAAACCAGCCGAAGACTGAAACGAACCGCTCACATCTAGCGCCGTTCTTCAGAATGCTTAAGAGTGAATAGTGCTGGGGCACAGAAATATATTGAATTTTAATTTCATTTCTCAAAAGTAAAAAAAGGCCTTCTAGAGAACACATTCAGTGAGAAATATCCCCTGTGGTAAGCAAATGAATCACACTACAGCGACCAGAATAGAGCCACTGTCTCTTCTTTGTGAAGTACTGCATACGAGTTTATATCAGCAATCACAACCTCCTTTTTCGTTGCCTTTGTTCACGTCGGTCCACATTGTAAAGAAACAAAAAATGGACATTGTTCACCTTGAAAATTGAATCCGTTTTTCTATTGTCCATTGCCCAAGGCTTAAAAAGACAAGTTCTTGCAGCCAACTCATTATTGTTCAATAAAAAGAACTTGCCTCAACACAGCTGTTCGCTTAAATCCCAAAAATCATTTTATATTTGTCTTAAATTCGGCGAAAATATCCCAAGTATTTCACCACTAACGAGACATATATTAGCACATTGTTATCACTGCCTCACTTTGAAAACTGTATCTTCTTTATCTTTCTGGCCCCTGATCTGACGTCATATGTGTTGTGGTACAATAGTAAACCCATTATGTAACTACCTTGTTTCTCTGCAGTCTTTGTTGAGTGTCTACTTTTACATTTTTTAAGCTGAGCCCTCGCCGCTAGCGTCGTGCTGGTCACTAGTCCAGACATGGCGCCCGGTAATCACATGGTAGTAGAAACCTCTTCCCAAAGGCCACTCCACGTCTCGTGACCACAGCTTCCGACTGTAACAAAAGAAACGAGAAATATTACAAATTTTGAATAACGCTTTGTGTTATGGTAGTGAGGGAAATTCTTTTGGTTCAGACACCTGCGGAAGCAGTCATTATCATCCGACTCTTAAGATTATTACAATTTTCACCTCACTTGCACTGCCTTGTTTACCAGAGTGTTTTATACGAAAAGTGGCAGCCATTTCGGTTTCTAAAGAGGCACTTAAACGTGTAATTTAGCGACGTCATAACAAGGCACAAAAAATACATTAAAATTAACACACAAGCAAGACAGGTCGCATTAAAACCGATGTGATATTAACAAATCTTTTTTTTTAGGGAACAGTGTTTCTCAGTCACTACGCAGCGGCTCTCTCAACTGAGAAGCACTTCTACATTTTTAACAATATCTGTCAAAATTTGATTAAGGCGGGGGCGTACTATTCAGCAAACATTATATTATCGTCCAAGCTCACTGCTTTCATGTTTTCTTCATGATTCGTCTTATCTGTAAAATCCAGACTTAGCCCACTATGACCAAGTTCACGAAGCAGAGTCATTGTTGAGAAATTTTAATTGCTGCACCATTCAAGAATTTACACGCAATATCCGAAACCCGAATCTTCAATACGGTTTTCACAAGGGGATGTCATTTGTGCCTATACTAAGCCAGCTAAATCCCGTCCATATTCTCCTCATTTCTGAAGAGCTATTTTAATATTATACTTTCATCTATGCCTAGACCTTCCAAGGGCTACCATTCCTTCAGCTTTTAAACCAAAATTTTGCATATATTCCTTATTCGCTATAGTAATTTTAATATCCTTTATTTGTCAATCAATTTGTAATTTAGAGAATTATATTCTTACCTTTATTTATCATGGTTACGGGAATACCGTATTTGAAAACAAAGCTACTGAGGCAGGTTTTATTAACTGACATAAAGAGGCGTTAAATAATGTTACAAAATATAACGAGATGGGTACATTAAATAAAAGCGGGTGAGAAAAATGGGCTTCCCTGTTGGTGCCTCCACCTTGTCGTGGTAGGGGAGCTCGAGTACCCAAATAACCCGGAGAGCTATGCCGCCGGTAGCGTAGCTACTGGTAGGGTCACCCTTGGCTGACAGGTCAAAGGTAAGGGTAGGGGTCAGACTAAGAGAGGCACCCTGGTCCTCCAGGTTGGGGGTTGAACGTCGGACTGACTCTCCGACTTCGGAAAAAATTTCTTGTTACGAAAACTACTACAGTAAAAACCGGACTGATGGAAGGACGACAACTAGGCAGGACACGGAATACAAAATATTGGAGAAGGAAGATGTATCAAAGCTAGGATGTAGAAATTGGACAGTAACCGCCCGAAACCGGAAAGGATGGAGGAAACTCTTGAAGGAGGCCGAGGCCCACCCCGGGCTGTAGTGCTATTGGAAGAAGAAGAAGAAGAAGAAGAAGAAGAAAAGAAGAAATGGGACGTGTAGCATGAATGCGAAAGATGAGGACTCCTACGAAATTTTATTTGAATGCTTGAACATGTGTGTAGTTATGGATGAACAGATGACGGGAGAATGGCCCTTAAAGTATACATAGGTAACTTGTAATTTTATATGTTAGAACCGACTGGCTCTGAAAGGATTTTAATGATTAAAACTTGGTTAAAACCTGCCGTTAAACGCGCAGCCTTTTGTACAATTTCAGTTAACTACCGATTTCTAAAACTAACAGTAATATGGCAGCGAATCTTCCGGTTCAAAAGAAGGCTAGGGAATTTATTGGCCAGCACAGTAGTAAAAACTACGGATGGATAAATCTGCTCCATGGAAATTATAACTGAATAACTAACTCCAAGGAGCAGAGTCCTTCCTGAGAAGCTTCACGGGTGAACTCATTCTTATTGATTTCATCAACCGAACAATATTTGGTGACGAATAAGGTAAAGTGATCCCGTTACAGGCCAGGTGTGGTCCAGAGGGTGGGTAGATGTATAGCTCTACTCTTCCATGACCGCGGCACTAGAAGGGAGTAAATGGTCAGCAGCACGCCCCGTCCGCACTTTACCCCAGGGAAAGACCCGGTACCCATTTTACAGGAGGCTGGGTGGGACCCAGGCCGGTCTGGATGGGCGGAAAATCTCGTCCCCACCGAGATTCGATCCCGGCCCGTCCAGCCCGTAGTCAGTCGCTATACCGACTGAGCTACCCGGCCAACATTTGGTGACGAATACAAATCATAAAGTTCCTTTTCATGTAGTTTTCACCAACTCCTCTTACCCCTTTATTAATAGTCCATACTTACAGTCAGCCTGCTAAATATTTGTGAATATATATTTAAAAAATCTATGCAAATAAATGTCACAAATAAGTACTACATACATTACAGACATACGGCTTCATACATACATAAACACGATACAAGAACGCTTTATTTAGAACTGAACGATGCAGTCATATGAATAGAACGCCTGCAGTGTGTTCAGGAACTTACTACTTCAAAACCCTTCTCGGAAACAACTGCCGTGTCTTCGCATTTAGTGGTTTTACTCCGTTCTTCCATACCAATGTCAACACAGAACATTAACCAAGACACTAACACTTCAGTTAAATCATCATACCGAAAAGCGAAATAAAATGGATAGACGCCTGCTTCATATATCGGAGTACAGGCTTGTGATCCTAGACCCATAAAACGGCCACCTCTGTACGTCTCGCTGCTTTTCTAAGTTCCTCCAAAAGAATTACAGCACTGTACATTACATTACATTAACTACGCTTACAACCAGTTCATTATAATTAATGGTTTGCCGCTATATAATGTTACCAGCTTAACAGTTAAATAAATTAATAAAACAAAAATTAATTTATGGATTTAAGCAAACTGTTTCAATGTGCCGCCACTTGCGAATGGTTTAGAAATGCCGCTCTATGTAGCTGTAAAACCGGTCACCAGGTTGTTAAGTCACCATAAAATATGTAAGGGTGTATTCTGAAAATATATAGCTCCGAAGTTGAGTGAAAATGATGGTAGAAATCCCTGCAGTTTCCTGGTTCCTGCACCAGAAGCGTGTCGCCCTGGCGGTTTATAACTCCATACGAGACATGTCCATATAACACTATGTTATCTGAACGAAACTTCATGATATTGGCCTCCAGGTTTACCGCTGCTCCATAGTGAGGCCCACGCAGTATAAAATCTCTCTTCCGCTTGCTGCTCACTGATCAATAGTAGATTGTCTGCATGTTCAGTTCAGTCTGTTAATGTCGTCCCTATGATTAAAAAGGTAAAGTTCACACTAGAACAGGTCACGAAAGCGCAGAGGGAGAGCAGAGATAGCTCTCCTCTTTCTTTAACCTCTGCACTAGATGGGGTTGGTAGTAAAACCACGCCCGGTCCGGGAAAGAGACCCGGTACCCATTGTACAGTATGTCGGGTGGGCCCCAGGGTCGGTCTGGGTGAGTGTAGAAAAACTCGCCCCCACAAGGATTCGATTCCCGGAGCGTCCAATCCGTAGCAAGTCGCTAAGTCGACTACGTTATCCCAGCCCACCCTCGCCGGGATTAGTTTTCGTATCACGTAATATCACTTCGCTTTAATATCACTGAATCTACGGGTAAACGATTCCACCCCTTAGTATCGTTGAATCCAAAGGTAAAGGGTTCCACATTTTAATGTCATTGAACCTACAGATAAAAGGCTCCATACCTTAACAATCTGAATTACATAAAACCAGTCACATAAATACAAGACCACATGCTTTATTTGTAAATTATTTAACGACGTTGTCAGTAAACTTTAGCACGAAATAAATTGGTGATAATGATTCTTTTTTCTTTGGCGCTGCGGAGCAACGAGGGCTACGGTCTCTTCAATCTTGAGGTTTCTAGATCACACACAACGACGCACCACAGTCGGTGGGACTCCTCTGGACGAGTGATCAGCCCGACACAGATACCTCTACCTGACAACACGCAACACTCATAAGAGACAAACACCCATGCCCTTGGCGGGATTACAACCCGCAACCCAGACAAGCCAGCGGCCGCAGACCTACGCCTTAGACCGCATGGCCACAGGGAGCAGCTGAAGATAAGGAATAATAAAATGTAAAGGATGCATAAGAATGAACTGTAGTCTGACTTAAGGTAAAGGGTCACCACGTGCCTGAAGGACTGAGAAAACTACGAATATGCCAGTTTAGTCACTGTTCAGGCCGAGGTTCGACCCCCGACTTTGCAAGTAGAAAACAGAAACCTTAACATATGAATCGTCTTGTTCTGTGGAATATTTTCCGAAAATGCATTTGGTTGAGGCAAAGCGCTACAAACAGGAAGGACACGGGTTCCATTCCCAATCGTGAAATTGGAATTTTTTATTGACATAATCCTTCCGACCGTACTATGGGCCTGAGGTCGACTAGCCTCTTGATACGAGTACCAGGAATATTTGCTGGGGTGTAAGGGTGGCCGGTGCGTATGGTCGTATGGTTGACAACCGTACCTCCTTCATGTGAAGACTGTTTTGAAAACTGGGTACCTCAAACGTCTGAAGCCCTAACGGCCTGTCCAAGCCTGTACAGGGTTTGGTTTCTTTATTTTATATAAATAAACCCGCTTATCATTTTACATCACGAATTTCTACATAATGCCTTACTACGTGACTGTAACTATGTACAGTCATAATAATTAATCCTTTATACGAAATTTTGATTGACTAAATAAACAATACAAACAGGACAGGAAATTTACGTATACTGTATCAATAATACGCATTAGTTTACTTGCATCCTGGACTCTTCTCAGGTTCTAATACTATTTCATACATTGAGGTCACAATTTTCTGTTCGTCACGGTTGTTACAAAGTCTTACATTACAAGTCGTTATTCCTCGTATTAATGTAAGGACGTGTTGGGATTTTTTTATTACACGACTCAGTCAACTTTGCTGCTGTGAAGTTTATTGGTAACACATTACTTCAAAATTTTATCCCGATTTTGGAACCTCTTGACGTAAAACAACATTTCGTAAGCAATTCATACATACTTTCGCAATCTATACACACATCAAATTTAATAGTCATTCATATAAGAATTTAATATTAACTATTATGATTGCGCGCATTTATTTTTCTTGAATGTGCATCGTGCAAATTGCAAGATCATTATCGACAACTGAGAGGAACGTGATGTCACCACAAGAAGTCTACGGGATTGGTTATTACGTCACAAAAGACAAATTTATACCTAAAATGAGGTGCCATATTATCACGTGATTAAAATCAGGTATAAAAATGATATTAAATATTACGACTTTTACAATTTTTGCCTTAATAACATTTCGTGCAACATTTATTGTAATTTCAAAATTTTATCCGGTCGATAGCAATAAATATTACATATCATTTACGCTATGTATTTTTGTCTCGATTGCTTGGCATGCAAATCGAAAGCTATTTGTATCATATTATCTGCTATCACAGCCACATTTTAGTAAACGTCTCGTGAACGTCCGAGCTTAGGATAAAAATGTAATTGACAGGATTTTTTTGGTGTTTCCTTACAACGTTTTTATCTAAAACTTTCACCAATCCAGGAAGAAGTCAGTCAGATATTAATCAAAAACGTACTTAGGTCTTTATGTAATGTGAGATTTTAATCAAACTTAAATCTTCTCGACGGATCTTAAGGAAAATAGTCAATGTAAAATTTCACCAATTTCCGTAAAGTTGGAACCGAACAGCCCAACGCGGGCGGACGGGCTGGCAGACGAACTGAAATGATAAATCGAAAAGTCACTTTTCGTAACACGGCGAACGTGCCTAACATGGTTCTTAGAAACAATGAATTATTCTGACCGAACAATAATATAAATTTTTAAAAAAGGCACTATGTCACACCACTCTCCTATTATTATCTACTGCCGTAATAATATTCACTGTTGTAACAAATTAAAATCTCTCTTCATCTGAGAGTCATATTCCAAAACGCAAGAATGAAAGCCACTTAAAAAATTTTTTTTCAGCGGAATGTGTACGAAATAACTTCGCAGCGTTGTAAGACTTATGTCGTAAGAGAGGTAAAATCAGCACACAGCTACTGCACTAATGAAGAGTACACAAGCAGGACCTTTCCATTGATAGCCCCACCACTTACTCGCCCGGTAGAGGCGCTGCTGCAGCCTTACGTGCAGAAGCAGAGAGGGACTGGTCTGACGTCTAACCAAAGCTCCTTCCTTGTCAGGAGTGAGGGAAACAAGCAAAACAGAGAGAGCGACCAGCCTAACGTCTAACCTAAGCCCCTCTTATGGCAGGGTTATGACAGGAAAAGTCAGATAAGTTCGATGTTACAAATGCTTAATTAATGTAGTCAGCTATTAGTTTGTGTTTATTTTAAACACAATATAAATGCTTTCACTATCTTTACTTTTGGTCTTGGACTCTTCCATTTCAGAATTCCTGATATTTACTATGATACGTGCTAGCAGGCTATCTTAAAAACTTCTCTTCGAAAATCCCGAATTCACCATTTTTATTCTCGCTGCACGCATACATTTCAAGCCAAAGCCCGCATTTTCTCTACTCACGCGAGTGTCAGCTTGCCCACGTCAGCAATCCTGTAAGTTTTATTCATGTCTGTCACATATGAATTCACCTGTGTCCGTGTAAGTTCGAATGTGTTGTAGTGGAGGTAATATGGTGTCGACCTCGCTCCGCTGTGTGATCATGCTGCATGGCAATGGTTTCCAGTTCGCAGCATTTATGTAGCTTACTCATGTGAACCAACTGCTGTTAACACCGCGCGTTTGCGAGCCGCATGAGGAATGTGTTTGCTGGATAGCAATGCTATAATGCCTGAATTCTTCGTGTTTTGCACATGGTGTCTTCCCTATCAAAACCCAGCGGATACTTGTGTTATCCTTTACAACAACGGACTCATGATCTAGGTATGGTAGAAGCTACACGGTAAGCTACGCTTTAACAATCTCTGATATCATCTCGCTGTGATAATTCGCCACCTCGCTGGAGGGAAGAGGGGGGAGGGGTGGAGAGGCCTTTTTGAAGGTTCATGTTAAACCGGGCGGGGAGGATCGTGTGCTCCAGTGAAGCTGAAGTTTATGTGGGCGGTAGTGTAGCTACTGGTAGGGTCACCAATGCTCGACAGGCCTCATCACAGGGGCCAGCAGACAATGCCCCACAACGAGGAGCACGTAGGGCTCCTTAAGCGTTTGCCAGACTCCCTAGGGGAACATACCTCAGAATTAAAGCCTGCCCCTACACGTTTGGGATTGGCGTGACGCGTGCAAACTCATCCTTTACACAATTTGATTACCGTAAAGTGATACATCCCTTGTGTGCTCCGATCAATAGATATATTTATTCAGTAAATCGTCATGCACAACACATGCAGCAGTTTTAAGGTGACCAGTTTCGGCCTACATCGGGGCCATCATCAGACCTATGCATTATTTAGAACACACGAAGAAACCAAACAACCCTTCATGAACTTGTACGGTTTTTTTCGTATGTTCTAATTAATGCGCAGGTCTGAAGATGGCCCGGATGTAGACCGAAACTGGTCACCTTAAAATTGCTGAATGTGTTGTGCATGACGATTCATTGAATAAATGTATCTAAAAATGATAACGTTGAGAAGCCCAAATGGGAAGCTGAAGCCAAACTTAAAGGGATGCAGTGCTAAATTCGAAGTCATAATTTATTGGAGCTTTCGATTAATGGGGAAAATTTAACTTGCTCTGTAGAATACGTCCCGTCACTGCTGAACCGACATGACGTAAAACAACGTGAACCCTTATTCGAGGGCATCCGCAAGTCTGACTCCGATTTACTCCAATTTTTTCCCAAGTACTAAATTCAACTGTTATAACTGCACATAATGTCATACATTCTGATCATGGACACCGATCTTGCGGTCAGAGTATCAATCCTGTTTCAGTAAAAGCTTTCTGCCAAAGCTAACATTCCAATATTTGAAAACACTCTTTAATATCGATATCGTAGAATTTTGGATTTCTTCAAGTTCTGCAAGCGCGTTCTATTTTCAAAACACAGTACAATATCGACAGCCGAAGTAAACGGGACCAAATATGAGTCGAATTACCGACAAGCTCGCAGTATGCCGATTACGGCAATATATAACCTACGATTATGGATACAGTATGATTGGTAATATACACATTACTCTGTACTAGAATATCAATATACACAACAATTGTGTATATTGTGCATACTGATATTCCAAAATGGTACAGTTACAGATATGCGTCGCTTAACGACGGGGATACCTTCTGAGAAATGAGACTTTAGGCGATTTCGTCGTTGTGCGAACGTCATAGAGTGTACTTAAACGAACAGAGATAGTATAGTCTGCTTCACATCTAGGCTATACGGTATAGCCTATTGCTTCTGGGCTACATACCTGTACAGCATGTTACTGTACTGAATACTATAGGCAACTGTAACAAAATTGTATTATACTATACAGTAATACCTCGGCTAACGAAGATAATTCGTTCCTGAATTACATTCGTTAGCCGAAACGTGATTTCCCGTTATGTTATCAGGCGTCTCACTTCTCGCTATCTCGAACGTAAATAATCCAGTCTGGTTGGTGGGTCTCCCCTATGTGATGTGGTCAGCTCATTTCTTTGTCACACACATACAGACGGAAAAGATAAGCTCTTGGCATGGCCCGATCGTTCATGTTTGCTGCTTTATGTTAGCGCGCGCATCCACTAAAACATTCGTTAGCCGAATCCGAAAAACAGCGAAAAAAATCTTCGTTAGTCGAAAAATTCGTTAGCAGGGTCACTCGTTAGCCGAGGTATCACTGTAATATTGTAATCTTATGGGACTACCTTCGTATATGCGGTGCGTCGTTGGCCGAAACGTTGTCATGCGGTTGATACCTATATTTATAACATTGGAATTATGATATAACACACACAGTACGGAAATCAGAACCTTCTCTTTAATTCAAGAAGCAAGGAGTTTTTAAGGCCAGGGTGACCTTGAAATTGTGTTCGCTTAATCACTTCACAGGAAGTACATTAATACACGAAAGGCACATATAAACACTGCGACACGCAATCACACTGAATTCTGTACTTATCATAACAATGGCCCTAATCGCAGAGTATCAGACCGGAAGAAACGGAACCTCTCGAAAAATCGGAATTCGGAGGATCGAGAAACCACTGTAATTATTGCAGTGAGAATTTCCACAGCCCCGAATACATCGAAAAATTTACGACGCAGCGAATTTTTATTAAAAGTCACCAAAGTCAACCACAGGTTTCTTGCGCCGATGATAATTCTTGATAAACGAAATGCCACACTGCAACCTTATACAAGTCTCAGCCGTCCCCTCTCGACACTTGGCAACGCTGGCAATTGCTCGAGTCATGGCGTTTTTCTCTTTCCATTTCTTATCGTGAACACGCTGGTAAATATTGTACACCAATGTTCTGGCTTCTCTAAGAAGTGCCCATCGTCTGTCTGTTTTTTTCAAGTGTCAAGATCCAGCGACATTCCAATCTCAAAGTTCAGTAAGAATGACGTCACAACCAGCGCTTACCAGTCACCTTAGAACCCAAATACGAGAAGCAGCCCTACAGCACTTGAACACATACTTTGCTACAGCGCATGTGCAGCAACCTGGCTTCGTTCCTGCGTTTCAGATTATTATTTCCTTTTTGTGGCACTTCGACACGATTCCGGGCCATGGCCTCCCCTTAGGGGGCTTCACGATCATATTCACTGGGCACACAACAGTCGGTAGAACTCCTCTGGACGAGTGATCAGCCCAAAGCAGTCTACGTAAGAACATACAACACTCCAAAGCGAGAGACATCCATGTCCCCGGCGGGATTGGAAATCATAATCCCAGCCGCAGACCACTCCTTAGACGGCGCGGCCACTGGGATCGTCTTCAGACTATCTTGTTAACGTAAAAAACGGCTGGATATATTCAGCCTCCAAGCCACAATCAAGTACCTTATACTCGTACGTTGTCACAGTAGCAAATTTGAAACAGCAGAAAGAAAGACATGGTTCTGAAGATTCCTTTATCGCTGTCTTCGTGTCTAGTGTCCCATGCAAAGAGAGAAGGGCATGAATATTATCGTTGCTTTCTCTTTACAGTACAATATCAATATATTTTGCTACATCGATTCTTAGAAGTCATCAAACTTACGATTCAATTAGATTTCGCAAATTTGAAAATGTAATAATGTGTGTATCGGAGTGAAGGAAATACAGCAGGTTATTTGACGATATACAATAACTTGCGTCATTCGGAAAGGTACTTACGTCACTAGAGGAGCAAATACATAACTTCATATTTTACTTATTTCTTTATAACTTATGCCATGCAGAAGGGTTCTTGCTGAGAAGCTAATAGGCAAACGCTGCACATACTTTACGGCACTCTCAGTTTACTACTGCTTCTGGACCCTATTCTGATATACAGAAATGTTAGAATTTAGGTTATCACAGGGGTCAGTGACACCACGTGTCCTGGCAGAAACTTACCGGTGTCACATAAAAACGTACTTTTTTTTTTGTAATTTAGAGGTAGAAAAATCTATATTGAAGATGGAGACAGTAAGTTTCATCGAAATATCAGTAACTTATAACTTGCCTAGTCAGGATAAGGGTTTATCATGTAAGGGGAAAAGTACTTTCCTTAGAAAGCCCGGTAAATTACCATTAAACGACAAAGGGTCGTGTCCCAAAAGTCGGATTCCCTGTATATGAATGTAGCCAGCGCACATTTTCACACACAGTTTAAGTAAGGCCCATTTCAATATTACCTTAAAATCTTCGCTTACACATGCTTTTCCTTAAAGCCTTCTTTATAGTTACAGTCATCTCAGATAACCCAGCGGTTTAAAGCTATAAACCCAAACAGTGTCACAAAAATATGGCTACATTAGTCGATTGTGTCCTTCAATGAAGCGAGCAATTTTCAATTTTCTCCAGCGCACAGGAGTTCCAGCCGGGAATTTTCCAAAGCCGAATTTCACGGCCGTATGAATATACAAGTTTTCGTAACACATTTTTTTTTCAAGCGTTCATCCGTTTAGGAAATTCGTATCGAGGTGGGGTTCGATATACAGAGAAGAGGCAAAAGTGATTCTCTTTCTTTGTACTTGATGATATACAATTCATGCACGTCAGACCAAAGTGAATCTGGAGAGAAGCGGAGAAAATTTAGTATTTAGGACGCTACAAAATCGGCTTGCTAAGACACGGTTTAAGCCAACTTACTTCCACTTCTTTAACAATTTATAATTTACAGATTTTACCTTGAATTTCCCGTAGCCTTTGTACACATTGCAAAGTAATTATCATTCACCACCAAAAAAATTATTTGTTACGTTTTTGAGAGGAGTTACACGGCTACAAGTTTCGACCAGTAAGTGATCACCTTCAAGGATTAAATAAAGATTTTATGTTTAATTTCATGTATTTAATGGCATGAAGATGGCCAATTAGTGTTCAAGATATGTAGCCGTTATCTCATCTGAAAAACGTGATAAATAGTCGCGTCGATGCTGACGGATAATTACACTGTAATTATCATTCACAGTTATTTTATTCTAAGTTTCAGGTTCAAAGCCGTCCTTAAGTAACCCAAGAATCCAACATTCAAAGCCGTCCTTAAGTAACCCAAGAATCCAACATAAAATATAAGTGAATTTACCTCTATTAAAACGCCTTTTCTGAAATTTTGCATGAAACATTACCAAATGAATAAATATTCCGAGTCATTTTTATGAATCTGGGGGTTTCACAGGTTGTCAAAAAGATCTTAGTACTTCATGTATCCCGAGGATTAAACACCGCGTTCACAGGTATGCACGTCTGGTCCCTATCCGTAGAAAGATAAATACATTTTCCCGGCGTATTTGTATAAAGTCTGTTTTATAAGTATTCTCCCGTATACATTTGCATCTCCCAAGTGATATCCTTCCTTCAGGTCCTCCAATCAAAACCCTGCTCACGTAAGAACCTCTCTTCTCGCCTATGTGTGTCAAATGTCCCTACCTCAGCTAGTACTTTTAGATTTGTTCATCTCTGTCATATATTACTAAAATAATACTTCATGAAACAAAATGTAACAAATTAAAAAAATTCAAACACCTTCATGATAAACAAATATAATGCAGAACAAGAATCAACATACGCAGTACAATCATTTGTAGCAAACATGTTTTAGAAAGACGTTTGTGTGACTTTCTTTACTGTTGAAGTTAATTTGATAGGAACACAAACGTTTTGGTGACAAGGACATTACTGATCGCACAATAAATGCTTTCTCCACTAAGCTGATGAACTATGCAATGACAGCAACACAGACAAAATATTTAAATTTCAGAAATACTGGCTTCTGGACTTCACCCACCGTATAGAAGCCTAAAACCCACAAACGTCTCACGACTTTTCGGAAAATAGGTGTCACGGTCTTTATTTCTTGCAAAGGTTGACAAAAGATTAGAAACATCTGTTCCTCAGGGCCGAAAATTATGAGTGCCTCCCCACCTTCCTCAGCCGAGGGCGTAAGCACATTAAGTTTCCGAAATATTTCGTTACTTTCTGTGAATTCTGTGGAACAGTAAACAAAGGAAAAAGTCCACAAATCAATTACTCGTAAATGTAATCATCCGACCGTCACACCCTATACTGGTGGTTTTCAGATTTAGTCAGTTAAAAAAAACACTTTAAACAAAAAGGCAAGTACTATAACGGGACATTGAGGCGCTTTCGTGCAACCGTTGTTGCAGTAGAAAAGCAATTAGTATTACATATTCTGAGTGTGTGTCGGTAGCCTCAGTTACACAGCATGAAATGCGCAAGCACCATATTATCGTCTTTGGACTCTCCGGCTCTACTATGTTTTTCCACATTACGTCATAAAAGTCACCATTTTAGAAAAAAAAAATAGTTGCTAAACACAAAACGCGTGTTTCTATTTTCTGTACAAGTGTTATCTGAAACATTTCTCATTCTAAGAGGAACTGAGCGAGATATCATAATAATGTATATTGGTCTTCATGTGCGGACCCTTGTGAGTGGGTAATGAACCTTCGGGTTCCAAGAAATGCGGGGAATTTCTTGACTAGCTGCAAACCAGTTAGCTTCTCAAGAAGGACTCTGCACCATGGAGTGAGTGAGTGAGTGAGTAAGTAAGTAAAGTAAGTATGTAAGTAAAGTAAATAAGTAAGCAAAGTAAGTAAGTAAGTAAAGTAAGTAAGTAAATTAAGTAAGTAAATAGGCAAGTAAGTAATTAATTAAGTAAGTAAGTAAGTAAAGTAAGTACGTAAGTAAAGTAAGTAAGTATGTAAGTATTGGTCTTCATGTAAGCAGCCCGTTATTACTGTCAGATTTTAATGAAACTTTAATTTTTTCGGCAGATAATCGAAAAATACTCAAATATAAAATTTTATGAAAATCCATCCAGTGGGAGACGATTTGTTGCATGCGGCGGACGGACACATTTGAAGAAGCCAACAGGTGTTTTTCGCAATTTTGCGAACGAGCCTAAAAATATTTAAAATTAACGTCACAATATTAAATGAAACCGCTACTTGTTCTTACTTGTAAGATAAGCAAGTTGTTGAGAAATTTGTACATTTTGTGTTAAGGTTAGGTAAAGTAAGGTAAATAAAACTGTCCCCATACGTCGCTAGGAAAAATGTGGGGGAATAAAACTATAGTTCCTGTTATTCGCAGTCGTGCCACTGGGTGGGAGTATCAAGTTCAAGCTCCACTTGCCGTTCCCTCGGTAAATGAACCCACAGAACCCGTTGAATAGAAAACTGTGTGCAGACTCACAGACAGGCTGGACGATTTGGAGAGAAGTGTTCGTCCCGAGAAACGGGTTACATCGATATACGGAAGTGCTTATTGTTTCGGACCCGTATTGTGTGTGTTACAGATGAAAAGGGAATATGTAGCTTGTTGAGTTGCGTTTCATATTCGTATGGGAATACTTCCTGATTACATTTCCTTCAAACTAAATTATTTAATTTCCATTAACTTCGTGTAGCTTTAGCAAACAAAAAAACAAAGGATATTCTAGCATTTAAGTTATTACTATGCATATCTAATAGCACTGTTCAATTAGAAACGCCGCGAAATCAATCACCCTGGAGATATTATTGGCGCTGGTCCGTTTGCAGATGGGACTTCACATACAGAATCGTTTAAAACTTCCGAAATTTCCTAAGCAGAATATAACACTCACGCCTTTGTCTTACAGTGAATGTTTACTGAGGTGGAAAAATATTTTATCGAGAATATTTTTACAAAATGTAAAATCTTACTAAAAATTTCACGCCCTATTCTATTGTTACCTAATATACATCACGCGAAACTTCATTATTAAGACCTTCATAATCATTATCACATCCTCTACCATGAACTATACAGAGTTACGCCTAATTGCGTGTTACTGATTTCTATATCTTCCTAAGTGGCCTCTTTCCCTCTGGTTTACATTTACTTCCATTCGTCCCTCGAGCTCCTGACATCTTATCTCCCCATATCCCCATGTCTTATGCTACTTTCTATGTTGTCCATTCTGTACTGCGCAATAGGTTTTTATTCAGTGTTTTGAAAGAGTTTTAATTTCGCTGTCAATATATGTAGCATTAAATATTTTATTCTGGCATGTGACTCAGCAGGCTGGCTCAAGCGATAACGCATATGACTTGTATGTGGCGGATATCCACTTCGAAACCCAGCCGGGACACGTCTACTTAGACATGTTTTTCGTGATTTTCCTTAACTGTTGCAGGAAGATTCTGAAAAAAAAATGACTTCTATTACGACAGGACAGCTTATTTCCTCTTCGGTTCAAATTCATTATTCACTATGCTTCTGTCATTCGAAAATATAAAACCTTAAGTTGCTAAAGAGTCAGTAAATAGGCTATATAATATTGATATGTATATACGCATACTCCTGGATATAGTCTCAAAAAAGGGTCGCATAAACCGAAGGTTTGTCATATGAGAATATACTTATGCCTTTTTTTTAACTCATGGTTCCGTGCATCTTAATTCAGTGTTAATAAAAATCCAACCAGATGCAACAGTATGCAGGTATTTATTTACTGCAAAGTCACTCTACATGTTTCGGGTGTCACAGCACCCATCATCAGGAGTACTAAAAACTGTAACCGCAGCGTCCGGTACAGGTCATAATACTGGTACA
>Ga0136643_10004988_pt1 | contig 18561 bp, 8 predicted proteins | sample TergutLab28metaG_FD_96883 | JGI IMG/M metagenome (GOLD analysis project Ga0136643, IMG submission 96883) | Labiotermes labralis P1 segment gut microbial communities from Petit-Saut dam, French Guiana - Lab288 P1 (version 3) (version 3) | ecosystem: Host-associated > Arthropoda: Insects >...
CGCCATCAGCGGCTGGGCTGCGCACTTGGTGTACACGACCTTCACCGAAGGCTGGATGGTCGGCGACACCCAAGGCGACTTCCGCCCCCGCGCTAACATTTCTCGTGCGGAGGTAGCGACAGCGGTGAACCGTATCCTAGGCCGCATCGACAGCCGCGCCGCATTGGAGGCGTTGGAGGAGCTAGACATAGCCGATGCTCGGAACTTCCCGGATGTGGCAGACGATGCATGGTACTTTGCGTCCGTGCTAGGTGCTACGAATGACCACTATTTGACTAGAGGTGGTGAGAGCATTAGCGGGAAGGCGATTGTTGGGTAGTAGGTAGTAGGACAGTGTGATATACAACAACCAGGGCCCGGTGCGTATGCACCGGGCCCTGGGGGGTTTAGAAGGGTGTGGGGTGTCTAGCTACTATCTATAATATAGTAAAAACAGGTTGAAACAGTAATGCAAGGCATCATCAAAGCGGCAAAGCGTGTGGTTTTGTCTGGGCAGTTCTTGACCTAATTCGGCGCAACATTCAAAAACAAAAAACCACATCCTTTTCTGTGGTTTTTTATTAAAACCTCCTATAAATTTCGTTTTATCCATTGACTTTCAATGAAACTTCTTTTATAATGATTATAATTGGGTGTGCTGTATGCTTCATTATGCTCTATGCGGAAAGAATAGTCGTTGAGAAAACATATTTGAAGAAACATACTAAAGGGAGTGCGAATTATGTTTATGTTGAGACTCAGAAAGCCGATTTCGTTGTTGCTTGTGGTTGCCATGGTTGTTTCACTGTTTGTGCTTCTGCCCGGCTATAGTGTGGCGGAACCGGGAGGGGCGTTTGAGGAAGATGTGCCGTGGTATCTGCAAAACTTTGTGGACGATGTCACCATATTTGAGGTGGACGGCACTACACGGACACCGGTGGTGCTCGGTATAGACACGCTGTATACAGGCCGTACATATGAATTTGTCATTGACTTTGCGGAAACGGCAGAATTACAGTTTGCTTATGACGAAGATGGTGTGCTGACCTATCGGCTTCCGGCGCAGCTTGCCATGGAGCATGACTCGCAAAGGGCACCTGCTCGGATTGCGGATAGTTCTGTAGAGGCGTGGTATGAAACATGCGATGCCGACCTCATTTCCGTGTGGTTTGCGGATGTACAGGTAGAGCAGGCCCCAACAGTACAAGACAGCGGCTCTGTAGTAGTAGAAGAACCCGCACCGGAGCCGGAGGCAGAAGAAACGCCGGAGGACGTGCCCCTTGTACCGGCAGAGGTTGTCTCGGCGGCAGAAGAGACTGCCCCTGTGGTGACACAAGTTGTCCCGGCACTAGAAACCGTCAACTTAATTGATGTGTATGACAACATAACATTCACCCTCGCATTTGTTGCGGAGTTGACAGAGGCCGGGGATGGCTTTTTGGACTTTGGTAATGATGTTGTAGTCAGCATCCAACCGACTGAGGTTATGGCACTTGCCGCAGGCGACATGTCTGATTTGTCCAACTTTGTTACAAGTGTCACCATATGGGATTTGAGCACGCCCCTCCCCACGCAAGTGACGCCGACAACCCCCACATTCATCGGCAATATGTATCAATTTGATATTACCTTTGCAGAGGATGAATATCGGCAATTGGCGTATAATACAAGCGGTGTACTGACGTATCAACTCCCCAGCCAACTCAACATCCAAAATGCGGTTGGTACAACCCCCATTCGCAATAGCAATAATGTAATCGTCGGCTGGTACACCATTGATACCACGGGTCTTGTGACCGTGTGGTTTGATAACGTGTATCAAGATGGTGCCCCATCAGTCGGGAACTATATTGACAACTACACCAATGTGACCATTACCTTAGAAATTCTTGCGCAATTGACAGAAGGTGACGGTAGCGGTCTAGATTTCGGTAACGACGTGGTCGTGGGCATTACGCCCCCGGTGCTGCCGCCACCGTCTTTAACCATGAGCAAGACGTCCAGATACGACCCCAACACGGAACGCATCTATTATATGATTACCATTACGGCTCTCGGTGCTCCGGTCAGCGGGATCTGGTTAACAGACGCTCCGTCCATCAATGGAGCGGGTATCTCAAATGACCCCAATACCGAGCCCAATGCGTTCTATGGGTTTCGGTATGCCCTCAACGGGAACACGAACTTCACCCCCATGAATGTCACATGGCTGACCACTGTGGGCGGAGATTTTTTCTCCTACAACTTTGGGGACCTGGTGCTGGCACCGAACAACTTTATTACCATTTATTACTATCTTGACATTCCCCTCTTGATTGCAAACAATCCGGGCCTTGTCCCAAGTGAACTGGTATATGATTTCACCATAGGGAACCAGGCATCGGTGGATGGCAACAATGTAAACGGTGTGACAGATTCCACAACGGATCATGTCCGAAAAACCTTCCCCATGTCCAAATCCGGGGAGTACATTGATTCGGGTGGATCTGGGAATCCTCATCAAATCAGATGGACCATCACAGTTGGCGGCGGCAGCGGCAGTACGACAGCACTAAACGACGGTGTCATTACCGACACGCTGGGTGCCAACTTGTTTTTCCAAACCCCGGCTAATGTAGTAATCACGTTGTATGACAACGCTTCCCCTGTCCCGAATGCCATCTTTTCGGGTACGGAAGTGGATTTCGGCACCGCCTTTTCCATTGAACCCAGCAACAACGTATTCACATTTACCGTGCCGCAGGCGAGTGACGAGATTCCGCCCGCCGGCCCCGGAACCTTCGGCAACATCTATCAAGTTGTGATTGTGTTCTATACGGATATCAACGCCCCGCCCCATACGGGCCAGCCCTCCATCATCTACGAGAACAATGTGAACTTCAGCGACGGTATAACAGATGTGGGCACCGGTGGCCGCATGCCCTTCACCCCGGCCACCATCGGTATGAGCAAGACCACCTCCGGCATCTGCGGGGATCCGACGAATGGTTACTACGTGGAGTATGAAATTACCTTCACCGTACCAGCAGGACTTCTGGGCCAGCCCCTGTTCCTCTCCGACACGCTGAGTGCGGGCCGGGCCGGTACCGGTGTAGAAAATATACCCATCATGACTCCAACGAGTGTCACTGCCGCAATGGCGGATGGCTCAGGGCCTCCGGTGGTGGCGTTACAGTACTATCTCGCTACGAGTCAGGGTGCGAATAATAGCGTATGGACGTTGTATTTCGGTACGGAAGTTACCCCCAATTTCCTCGGCGGCTCCGGGTTTGTCGCCTGGCAGTATAACGCTGCGGTGACCATTACCATCGCCTACCAGATCGATCTGGACAGTGCGGCCATTGATATATTAAAGGCCGACTCCGCCGCCCAGCTCACCAACGCAGTTCACCTGATTAATAGCCCCATCGGCAATGTTGTACTAAGCGGCGCGAATGCAACGGCTGTGGGCGGTGTCAATGTAACCGACTCTTGGCCCATCTTTAAAATCGGCGCAGCGACAGATGACCCTGCCCTCTTCAACTACACCGTGACCATAAAAGGCGGTTATTCTTCCCGGCCGGCCCCCTTGTTCAGTTCGGTGGGTAACCCCAACTTTACGGATACCTTTGATGCCAGAATGGCATATGTACCGGGCACATTCTATGTTGTGGACACGGGCAGCCCGGTGAGATATTTTGCACCCGGCCCGTCCAGTGACTTCACCGTCAGCGGCAATGTCATCAGCGTATCCCTCAACACGCTGTATGAACTCTCAGGCCCGCCGACTTCCGGGGGAACCATAGGTGCGGCCCCTCCGGCGGACGCTTGGTTTGCAACCCGGCATAATTTTGAGTTCCATTACCAGCTTTACCTGACCGAGATGGGCACCGCCATTCCTGATCTGACAAACACCGCCACCATCTCTGTCAATCCGGGCGAATGTACATTTGAAAACGATCACACCCTCAGCTATACGCCGAAACCCCTCTCAAAAACCATGGATCCGTCGTCACCGGGTTCTGACTTGGTTCATGTGGAGATCATCATCAACCCCGATGGTAGCTTTCTATTCACCCCAGTGGGTTCCACCACCGGATCGAGTCAAATTACCGCCCACGATGTACTTACTAACCTGATGCTCTACACCGATACCATTCGGATTTACACCCAAACTCTCTTAGACATTCCGGGTAATGTATGGGACGGCAACTGGATTCCGCAGGCCTATACCTTTAACGACGGGACATTGTGGAGCGTCAACATCGTCAGTCAAGATGAAGTTGATTTTGTGATCCCCAATGAAACGCCGGTCAAGATTACATACGATGCCTTAGTCACCTTGCCGCAGGGCGACATCGGTGAGATCAACAATGATATCAGCATCTTCGGCACCAGTGACAGTGCCGGGGACAGGAACTACGAGGTGGGTCACTCTGCCGTGGGCGCTGACGCCTCTGCGCGGACACTCCGGGTGTTTAAGCGGGACAACCAAGGGAACAATTTAGACGGCGCCCTCTTCGACCTCTATGTCACAACCCTGCCGGGTTACACGCCTCCATTCGGTCTTGGAGGTGACCCGGCGGTCATCACCGGGGCGGACGGTGTGGATAGAAATTTTTATCTGCTACTGGAAGAGATTCCCGCAACGAACGGCGTGGCCGTGTTTAGCGACCCGTGGATTGCGGCGACCCACAACTTCTTATTCCTGTTGGTGGAAACCCAAGCACCGGCGGGCTTTACTTGGGTCGAGCAAAACACCTTCTTCACCATTAACCCCACCATCACCGCCGCTACGATCACAGAGCAAGAAACGGCCTTGGGGGTAACCATTAACCCTATCTCCGACTTTGTCAATGTCACAAACATTCCGGCGAATCTGGACGATGCAAATTTGCGGATTATCAAGTATTTCCACGGGCTTACAGACGATCTGATAACGGAATACCTGCAAGATTTTCAGATTGTGGTCACAGATCCGCAGGCTCAAGAGCATGTTTTTGGCTTGGAAGAGGCTCTAAATCCGGACGGCATCTCCTTGACGGGCATACCCGGTACCTACATCATCACCGAGCGCAACTACGAAGTGCCCGGCTTTACGGTAATCACCAACCCGACACTGCCGATTCGGCACGAGGTATTGCCCACGGACGCAGGGGAGGTGCTGATTGAAATTAATAACACCTATGTCCCCATGTATCTGGAGGACGTGACCTTGCGGGTGGCAAAACAGTTCCAAGGACTTACAGACGCACAGATTAATCAGTATCTGCAAAACTTAGAGATCGTGATTACCGACCCCGCCGCCCAAGAGCATGTATTTGGATTAGCGGCAATACTGGCCCCCGGCGGCGTTGTGTTAGAAAACGTCATGCCCGGTACCTACTTTATTACCGAGCGAAACAGTGCGGTACCCGGCTTTGCGCTAACGGTCAGCCCGGCGTTGCCCATCCGGTATCAGGTACTGCCCACCACAGAGGGTGAGGTGCTTATCACCATCACCAACACTTACGTTCCCAATGACTTGGCACCTGCCAACCTGCGGGTGGTGAAGCAGTTCAACGGCCTTACCACGGCCCAGATTAACGAGCATTTGCAAAACCTCCAGATTGTCATCACAGACCCCAACAATGTCGAACGTGTCTTTGGGTTAGCGGCAATACTGGCCCCCGGCGGCATTGTGTTAACAGACGTTGTCCCCGGTACGTATATCATCACCGAACGGAATGTAAATGTACCCGGTTTTGCCCATAGTGTCAGCCCGCAGTTGCCCATCCGGCGTGTGATTATGCCCACGGATACAGGGGAGGTGGCCATCACCATTACCAACACCTACACCCCAATCCCGCCGGAGCCAACGCCACCGCCACCTACGCCCACGCCTCCTGCGCCGACACCGACACCTGCCCCTTCAGGCCCCGGCGGCGGTTCTCCCCAAACCGGGGATGTCCGTCAGACTGCGCCTATGCTTGTGTTGCTGGTTATCGGCATGATGTGTATGGGCGGTGCCGTAGTGTATCGGGCACGGAAGAAACTGTTCTATCAAGGCAAGCATTTGTAAACGACATGTACCTAAGCCCGACAGGATGACACATGCATCCTGTCGGGCTTTTTATATAGAACATAAATTTGTCAATCTGGAGGGATACTATAGTTGACTAGCCAGAAAAATCGCTCATCTTAGCGGCTTTTCAGGTTAGTCAACTATAGCTTTCAAAAAAGGAAACAGGGAGCGAGCATGATGACAGGTTCTGTATGGCGTGAAACAACAGCAAGGTCGCCGCACCCGGCCCTCGCCGGGGACATAGAGACAGACGTGCTGGTGATCGGTGGCGGTATGTGCGGGATTCTCACGGCCCGCTTGCTCCAAGAGGCGGGTGTGCGATGTATCGTTGCCGAGGCGAAGCAAGTGGGCGGCGGCGTGACCCAAAACACAACGGCCAAGCTCACCGCCCAGCACGGATTGGTGTATGCCGACTTCATCCAACGTTTTGGGGTAGAGAAGGCTCGCCAATACTACGATGCAAACACTTGGGCCATCGGCATATACCAGACGCTATCCGAGCAGTTTCCCTGTGATTTTGAGCAGAAAACAGCCTATGTTTACTCCGTGGATAGCAGGGCAAAACTAGACCGAGAGGCGGCGGCCTATCAAAAGCTGGGACTTCCTGCGGACATTGCGGAAACACCCTCACTGCCCCTAAACACCGCAGGTGCTGTTTACATGGAGGGGCAAGCGCAATTTCATCCACTCAAACTGCTCTATGCCCTAGCGGACAGGCTAGAGGTATACGAGAACACCTTTGTCCGGAAAATAGAGGGCACCACTGCCCGTACTGCCCAAGGCAGCATCAAGGCCCAGCGCATCATCTTGGCGACACATTATCCCCTTGTAAATATTCCGGGACTGTATTTTTTGAAGCTATACCAACATCGCAGCTATGTCACAGCCATTACAGGCGCAACCGCCATAGACGGCATGTACGTAGATGAAAAAGAGAGCGGCCTCTCGTTTCGTACCTATGACAACTTGCTGTTGGTCGGCGGCGGTGACCATAAAACGGGCAAACAAGGCGGTGGGTATGCGGTACTGGACACGTTTATCCAACAAGCCTACCCCCAAGCCATCCCCGCCTACCGCTGGGCAACGCAGGACTGTATGACACTAGACAGCACCCCCTATATCGGGCAGCATCGCCGGGGTGCAGGCAAGTTATATGTGGGCACCGGGTTTAACAAGTGGGGCATGACCGGCTCTATGGTCGCCGCCAAGGTGCTATCTGATATGATTTTGCATGGACAAAGTGAATGGGAGGAACTGTATAGTCCACAGCGATCCATGTGGACCCGCCAGTTGTTAGCCAACGTGGGGGCCGCTGTGGTGGGGCTCTGCTCCATCGGCGGGCCTCGGTGTGCCCACATGGGCTGTAAACTGCACTACAACGCCGCAGAAGCCTCTTGGGATTGTGCTTGCCACGGGTCACGATTTGACAGTGGTGGGCATGTGGTTCAGAACCCTGCCAAACGAGGGATTCGTTCATGAGGGGGCGTTTTGAGGGGTGGTATTACAAGCATCAGGCAAACGGCAAGTCCCTCGCGCTCATCCCCGGCCGAGCAGAGGACACGGCCTTTGTACAAGTGGTCACCGATGCGTGTGCATACCATGTGACCTACCCGCTATCGGCGTATCGGAGGGGGGATGTGCTCCGTGTGGGCGGCAATGTATTCTCGTCTGATCGGGTGAAGCTGGACATCCAAGCGCCTCAGCTAAGTCTGACCGGGGAGATTGTCTATGAAAACCTCACCCCCATTTGTGGGGACATTATGGGGCCGTTTCGCTGGTTTCCCATGGAGTGCCGCCACGGGGTGCTTAGTATGCGTCACACCCTCCACGGCGGTTGTGTCATCAACGGCGAGACCCAAGACTTCACCGGCGGGCAAGGCTATATAGAGTCAGACAGCGGCCGCTCTTTCCCCAAGGGGTATACATGGGTGCAGTGCAATGATTTCACAGACTGTTCCATCATGGCGGCGGTGGCACGGATTCCCTTTTACGGCCTGCGGTTTTGGGGCTGTATCTGTGTGGTGTGGTTGGATGGGCGTGAATATCGGCTGGCCACCTATCAGGGCGTAAAAATCGCAGCCTGCCGCCCAGGATTTCTGGAACTCAAACAGGGCAAGCACTGCCTGACCATTACCGTAGACGACCCCGGCGGGCACGCCCTGCAAGCCCCGCGTTTGGGTAAGATGAGCAGTGTCATCAAAGAAAACATCGCCTGCCCCGCCCATTTTCGGTTTATGGAAGGGCAACGTGTGGTGTTTGAGGGGAAAAGCAACTTGGCCAGCTATGAGTATGAGATTCGGTAGGGGGCCTTTTGTGGCCCAAGAAGCAAGAAAGGAGGCCGATGCAATGCATTGGCCTCCTTGTTATGTTATTTGATGAATTTCCTTAATCTCTTACAGTGTGGCCTCCCACACTGACGGCCTCTTCTAACACGGTCACGGTGTCTTGGGCGGCGCTTGCATCTGTCTGGCGAATCTGCCGCCAAGCAATCCAGATACCAACAATGGCAAACCCAAGGGCCATCAAGGTATCTATCATGAGATACTCACGGAAAAACTCGAAGTCCAGATAGAAATCAAGGGTCTCCCGAATCGTAAACTGAAATTCGGGGAATTCTTCCCGCAAGATGAGCCACAAATGTACGACCTCTGTCGCTAGGGCAACAACAAGCGTATAGAGAATCGTAAACACCGTAGTTACAATGCTCAACTTCCCGCCGAAAAGCTTCCACCCGAAGTAAATGCCAAGCGGAATCAAGGCGAACAAAACACCAACGAAAAAGTTAATGAAGTACATCGCACCCAAAGCGGGCACCGCACCCACCAAGCCGCCGATTAAACCGCCGATCAGCCCGCGGAAGTAGCCTGCGTTTTGCTGTTTGAGTTCAAGCTTCTGGCTCTGTTCTCTCTGCCATTGTTGCAGGCAGGCCCGATGTACCAAGGCCAGCCGATTCTCATACCGGGCCACAGAATCGCCGCCCGATTGTCCGCAAATCGCACAGGATGTAGCGGGGCGAATCGCCTCCTCGGTAAGAAATGTTTCTACAAGCCGCAGGGCGGCATCATAGGTGGGCTTTGGCTCTTCGTTTTTAAAGTTCATGTCAACCCGAAACATATTGCCCATATGCCACACAGCATCCTCTTCTCCAATTGGATTGCTGATACTGACTTTGCCCTTGAGCATCTCATCTTCTTTGAGCTGCTGGTTTAATGCCTTGCGCTGTTTGCCGGAAAACTCTGCTTCAAGAAACAGATACAAGTGCAACCCATGCTTGGTCGGCACCGCCTCAGCCGGAAAGCCCAACACAAGCCCCCGTCCCACGGCGTTCTTTTCGGTTCCGATCTGCTCTAACCCGGTCAGTCGAATACTCTCTTCTCTGGTCATGTTGCATCCTCCTAATTGTGACATATTTTGCCATATGTATAGAAAGCCCATACGCCACCGGGCGTATGGACTTTTTTGGTGACCCAACCGCGACTCGAACGCGGGACACCCTGCTTAAAAGGCAGATGCTCTACCGACTGAGCTATTGGGTCATATGGCTGGGATGGAAGGGTTCGAACCTTCGAATGCCAGAGTCAAAGTCTGGTGCCTTACCACTTGGCGACATCCCAATGTCGTAATAATGGGGTGGATGACCGGTTTCGAACCGGCGACCTCCGGAACCACAATCCGGCGCTCTAACCAACTGAGCTACACCCACCATGTTTCGTTACCAACGAATTGCTCTTAACCTTCCACCGGGTGTCCGGCGCAAATGGCTTTGCTTCGCCGTCCGTAGACACAAAAGAAGGGGCCCCCGCGGGGCGCAAGCCCCGTGGGGAACTGGTACGCCAGAAGGGATTCGAACCCCTGGCCTACTGCTTAGAAGGCAGTTGCTCTATCCAGCTGAGCTACTGGCGCTTATTTACACTCGTTAGCCTGTATATTGTAAGCACTTTTTGCCTGTTTGTCAAGAAGAATTTTTCGCAGGGCAAAATTGCTTGTTTTTCTTGCCGCTGGATAGTGCCTTTTTTGCTTGGTTTCCGCCGATTTTGGATCGGCGGAAACCGTCGGTTAATCATGCCCTGCCGGGCTGACTGTTTTTAGGAGTTGCGTTATGCGGTCGAGGCTACACAGCCCCTTCTAAGGCCTCTAACTCTTTCTTCACGTCAATCCGAGGGAACAAGCTTTCCCCCTTTTGCACCGTGACAGTCCGAGGCAAAAGCCCAAAGGTTTTTGCAGAATCCCAATTGCAACGATCGACTGGCACCCCAATTTGGGCCCACGCCTTTTCGCAGCTCTCCGGGGTGAAGGGGAGCAAGAGAATGGTGGTGAGGCGGATAACCTCTAATAAGTTGTAGAGCACACAGGCCAGACGGGGATGTTGTGTCTCGTCTTTTGCCAGCACCCAGGGGACAGTTTCGTCGATATATTTATTGGCCCGAGAAATCACACGGAACACCTCTACCAGCGCATCTTGGAAGGCCAGTTGTTCCATATGTCCCTCGTACACACCCCGGAGGGCGGCGGCCATTTGGAGCAGTTCGTCATCCTCCGGACCGGCGGTCTGTTCTGCGGGCAGTGTGCCGTCGAAATACTTCTCGACCATAGCCACAGTGCGGGACACCAGATTGCCGAGATCGTTGGCTAAGTCTGTGTTGGTGCGGTTAATCAGTGCTTCATTAGAAAACGGGCCGTCGGAACCGAAAGAAAATTCCCGCATGAGGAAATACCGCAGGGCATCCACACCATAGCGGCCGGCCAGAATATGGGGGTCCACCACGTTGCCTTTAGATTTACTCATTTTCCCGCCGTCTAAGAGCAACCAACCGTGGCCGAATACGCTTTTAGGCAACGGTTCTTCCAAAGCCATCAGCATGGCGGGCCAGATGATGGCGTGGAAGCGAACGATTTCTTTCCCTGCCAGATGGACATCGGCGGGCCAGTATTTCTGATAGTCATGATACTTGTCGTTTCCGTACCCCAAGGCTGTAATGTAGTTACTGAGGGCATCCACCCACACATAGACCACATGACCGGGGTCAAAATCCACCGGCACCCCCCAAGTGAAGGTGGTGCGGGACACGCAGAGGTCTTCTAAGCCGGGTTTTAGAAAGTTATTGACCATCTCATTGACCCGGCTGCCGGGAACCAAAAAGCCGGGCTGGTCTTTGTAAAGGTCTAAAATACGCTGAGTGTAATCGGAGAGCCGGAAGAAATACGCCTCTTCTTCTGCGTTTTGAACCGCTCTGCCGCAGTCGGGGCAGTTGCCGTCTTTGAGCTGGTTCTCTGTCCAGAAACTTTCACAAGGGGTGCAGTAGGGGCCGGTGTAGGCGGACTTGTAGATGGCACCCTTGTCGTACAGGGTTTTGAAAATCTTCTGGATGCTGGACATGTGATAATCGTCTGTGGTGCGGATAAACCGGTCGTAGGAGATGTTCATTAGCTTCCAGAGGTCTAGGATACCGCCGGGGCCTTCTACAATCTCGTCTACAAATTCCTTGGGGGTGACACCCTTTGCTTTGGCACTGGTCTCTATTTTTTGCCCGTGCTCATCGGTGCCGGTGAGGAACATCACGTCATACCCCAGCATCCGCTTATACCGGGCCATGGTGTCCGCCGCCACGGTGCAATACGTATGCCCAATGTGCAGCTTGTCCGATGGGTAATAGATGGGGGTGGTAATATAGTAGGTTTTTCTGTCCATGTGCAGCCTCCAATTTTACAACAGTAAGAGAAGTATACCATATTCTGCTTCATTTTACAAAAAAATACGAAAACTTAATAAAGTCATAGTTGTCTCGTTATTTTTTTGTAACAACTTCGTGGTACACTTATTTTAGTGATAAGTTATCACACTATCTTTTTCATTTTTTTCCTCTTCTTAACTCTGGGTCGCCTGACGGGCGGCCTACTTTTTTTGTCCGCATAACTTGGCCCCCTCGGCAATAGCGTATAGTGTAGTCGCCAAACAGGGCTTGCTGGAGGGGGGATGTATATGCAGCAACAGAGGATTTCCGGCGTAAAAATTGCCATGGTCTATATTGGAACCGTAGTGGGGGCAGGGTTTGCCACAGGGCAAGAGGTGTTGCAGTTTTTTGTTGCCTTCGGGGCTTCCGGCCTTTGGGGTATTTTGCTGTCTACGGTCTTGTTTGTTGGTTATGGGGTACTGATTATGCGGCTGGGGCTGGCCATGGCCGCAGAAAGCCACCAAGAAATTTTGCCCCGCCTAGGGGGCAAACTATTCCAATCCGCCATGGACGTGCTGATTATGGTGAGCTTGTTCGCCGCCCTTACCGCTATGCTGGCGGGGACGGGGGCGCTATTTGCCCAGCAATTTGGGATGCCCGCCGTTCTAGGGAATGCCCTCATGGGTGTGGTGACGGTGCTGACAGTATGTAAGGGGTTGCGGGGCGTGATTGGGGCCATTAGCGCAGTGGTACCGTTTTTGTTGGCATCGGTGATTGCAATTGGTGTGTTTTCTTTGCTGGCCGAACCGGTTGCGGTTTCCGTAACACCGCCTATGGAGGGCCGGGGGCTGATGGGCAACTGGCTATGGGCGGCGGTGTTGTATGGGTCGTATAATATTCTCATGTCAGCGGCGGTGCTGGCCCCCTTGGGGACAGCGGCCGGAGACCGGCAAACCATCCTCCGGGGCGGGGCCTTGGGTGGCATCGGCTTGGGGGCCGCGGCCCTCATGATTTTCCTCGCCATCACCGCAAACCCAGAATCGGCAGGGTTTGAGGTGCCGATGCTGCATCTGGCGGGGCAGGTGACCCCCTTGGCCGGGATGCTCTTCTCCGTGGTATTATTAGCGGAGGTCTACACCACAGCGGTAGGGTCACTCTATGGGTTCAGTGCCAGATTGCAGAGATCGGGACAGCATACAAGGCTGATTGTGGGCACTGCCGGAGCGGCATTTTTGGCCAGTCTGCTAGGGTTTTCTAATTTGGTGCGCTATCTCTATCCGTTGCAGGGGTATGGCGGGCTGGTGTTTCTTGTGGCGTTATTGGTTGTAAGGCGGCCTCGGCAATAAGGGCATTAGTCCTTTACAATGTTACTATATGCCGCAAACGCTCCGTTTTGCTGCATGAGCTCTGCATACGTCCCTGTCTCAATAACTTTGCCGCTTTCCATAAATATAATGCCGTCATAGCTTTGCAATAAATCGGGGTTGAGCGCGTGGGTAATGGTGATGAGTGTGAGGTCGCCTTCTTTTAATAGACGGCTTTCAATATCATAGGCCGTCTGCATATCCAAGGACGAGGTGCCCTCATCTAAAATCAGCAGCGGCTTTTTCAAAATCAGTGCTCGTGCCACCGCAATCCGTTGCCGTTGCCCGCCGGAGAGGTTCGCGCCGTTTTCGCCCACAGGGTCAAACAGTCCCTTTGCGTCTGAACCCACGAACATGTCCACACCGCTAATCGCCAAGGCATGTGTCAGCTCTTCGTCTGAATAGTCTCGGTGCAGGCAAATATTATCCCGAATCGTTTCATCAAACAGATAAATGTTCTGATGAATCGTAGCGGAGAGTTCGCCTAGCTTTTCCATGTCCAGTTGATGCAAGTCCGCATCGTCATACGCAATCTCGCCCTCGTACTTGGAGTAGTACCCGGTGAGTAGTTTCACCAGTGTTGATTTCCCGCATCCGCTGCCGCCGATGATGGCATATTTTTTACCGCGCTCAAACCGGACGGTCACATCCTGTAAGGTGGCATCGGCTTCTGTATAGCCAAAGTTCAAATTTGATGCCGTGACCCCGGTCTCAAATGTCGGTGTTCCGGTTCCGACAAAGCCGCTGGGCTCATGATCTGCGAACCGGTTTACTCGCTCAATAATCGGCTTTGCGCCCTGAATCAACGGCAGCATCCCGAATAATGCTCCCACGGGCGAGACCAACTGGCCGCTGGCCTGCACCAAGCCCAACAACACACCGGCGGTAATCCGTCCGATGATGATAAAATACGCCGACAGGAAAATCGCCGTCACCTGTACCAAAATCGCAAGTGTCGCCGTCAGTCCCGCAACCAATGCCATCAACTTGCCGACCCGATATTGTGCGGTGAACAGTTCATCGTTCTGTTTTGCGAAGTCTTTTTGTGTAAATGCGCCCATCCGGTATGTGCGGATGATTTCAAAGCCTGAGAAGAAATCCTTCAGCCTTGCCATAAATGCTGACATCTTCTCTGACTGTACCTTTTGCCGCGTTTGCAGTGCCTTTCCCAGCAAGCCGGGTACAAGCATCATCAACAGTGCCGTCCCGATGACCACAAGTGTCACAAACACATCAAAATAAAGCATCACGATGAGAGAGGCAAGAAATAATACTATGTTGTAAAACACCCCGAAGATATTGTCTATGTAGTTTTCTTGGATGATCTTCATATCATTATTCAGCGCCGAGAGATAATCGGCCGTATTCACTGCATGAAATTCTTCCATGTTCTGTCGCATCACGCCTGCAAACACCGCACGGCGCATACTTCTTAATACCCGAAACGTCATTTTATGTAAGAGTAGTGTGGATAAATACACGCTGGCTCCCATTACCACGAAATACACCACCGTGAACACCAGCGTTCGCATAAATCGCTCTGCCTCACCGCCCAGTGCTAAGTCCAGTACTTGTTGCAACAGGAGTGCAACTCCTGCTACGAGTAGTCCTGTGAGGAGGCTCAAAACTGCGGTGACCGCTACCAATAACTTGTGTTCTTTGAAATATCGACCCATACTAAATCCTCGTTTCTATGTTTGAGATGCTATGCTATTTAGGGGAAAAGGCTGTGGTTAGTATATCAGAATGCTGTTTATAACGCAATGATGTTGCTTTGGCGTGGGGGTTTTCTTTTTGTGGCTTGGCGGGTACCGCCAGGTGGTCATGCCCTGCCGGGCGGGCGTTCTTTTTACCCTAGGGGTATTAACTCAACTAACCATTTGCGAGAAGAACACTCGCAAAGGTCAGCTTCGTAGTATGTCGTGGAACAAAAAGAAACAAAATGGTTCAAGCTGTAAAGGGTGGTGCGGATGGAAGGTCTGGTTCCGCAAATGGCAAAGCAACAGGGCGTGACGGATGCGATGATAATTGTGGGGCTTGCTGGACATATTTTTTCAGTAGTTCGAGCATGAATCGTGTAAACGCCGAGAACGGCTCTAACATCGTTCGCACATTGCCCTCAAAATTGAGAGCAGCATCAAACTCTTTTAGAATCATCGGCATACCGCCGCTGATGGTACATAGGCCGAGAATATCATACTTGGAAAGCTGGGGATAGAGCTTCATCATTTATGGCATAAAAAAGTAGGACGCATAATGTAACTGCGTCCTACTTTTTACCGTTCCGTTTACCCGCCTGCTCATAAATGTTGATTTTACAAGATTTTTTCTTGCTGTCTTATATCAGGCGGCAGAAAGGGTGTCTTTGTGGAAGAAACCATCAATCTTTATGGACGATGCTTTTAAGATACTACAACAAGGTTGAGGTCAATTTGGTCATAATACGCAGTAAAGGCGTATTGCAAGGATGATGCGATTACTTCTATGCGCCTGTCAAAATCGAATAATGCCGCCCTTTGACTGAGCGGGCCGCCGGGGCCAAGCGCACTTCCCATCAGCTCATCAGTCGGCAAAACAGGCAAGCGCAAAATAATGTGATAGCCAAATTCCGTCTGAATCGGCTCGCTGATGGTGCCTGCATCAATTTCCAGTGTACCCTCAAAGAAGGCATCTGTCATTGAGCCGGGGCCGAACACATAGCCGTCGGGGTGTGCTTCCATGCCCGGGTCTTCACCGTGTTCGAGCATAAGTTCATCAAAGCGGGTAAGCAATTCGGCCCCTGAAAGAGTTTGCAGATATTCATATACCTCAGCCGCACGCACACCTGCTGTTTCCGGGGCGCGTGCATCGTTGAACTCGGCATCGGTGGAGAACAGGATGTGTTTTGCACGGACAATGTCGTGTTCAGCGGCATAGAGGGCGACCACCTCATCCGGTGTTTCGTCACCGTGCTCACCGTATAGTGCTTGAAGCAAGGCGGCACGTCTGCCCATGCTGACGTTTACATAGGCGAAAGCGTTCTCCGTAATGCGGTGGTGTTCCCATAGAGAAGCGGCGAACTCCGCCTCTGTCCAACCTTGCCGCTCCATCTCCGCTGTGCGGATGTCTTCGTAATTGTCCCCCCAGTGGATAGTTGGTATCTCGGCGTAAAGGATTCCGATTGCACGGCGACTGAGTGCCAGCTCTGTAGCGATACGCAGGACAAATTCGCTATAGCTCACCGATTCGTCAAAAGGGCCGAATTCAAGTGGTGCGTCCCAATCGGGCGGCCCCCCGAGCTGCATAAGAGAACCAGCTACTGACCAAAGATCATAGAAAAACTCTTCCCACAGGACAGGGGGCGCACCCTCGATTTCTATCATTACCGTTTGCAGTCTGATGCCGGCGACTTCGTCATTGGTACCTGGCGTGTCCGATTGCACCGGTTGCGCTATCGTGTCGTCGGGCGTATTGTCCGGCGCATCCGGCACTGTACCGTTGTCATCGCCGTTGCCGCTACAGCCGACCAGAAGCGTCAGCAGCATCACGGCCGCCAGAAAGAGGCAGAGACATTTTTTTAAATTGTGTTGTCGCATAATCAAGAACCATTTTTATAAATATTTACAACATAAATACTTATTATGGCTTTTGCATTATACCACAGACAGCTCTTACGGACAAGGCATTTTCAAAAATCTAAGAACGTGGGAACGAAATACAAGGAATTGCAGCGTGTCATAAAAAACGGACGGATTCAATATCCGCTTAATCGTTGTGACTGTTGTAATTTTTGTTCTCGGGAAGGCGTCCATTTGTAGTCTCAACCCACCTATCACAAACCTCCTGGGTTCAGAACATAGACCGTCCTAACTTATGAAGGCACCAGATGCGTTTCCCACATGTTATTGTCTATTTTGCCAAAAACATTGGGTGAATATTGTCTATCTTAACAATTGACTAGAACGCTAAAACAGTATATCCTAATTGTAAAGCAAGTTTGTTAACAAATGATACAAATCAGATTTTACATTTTTGACGACTCAAACATGGATATGGAGAGGGGAGAAGAAAGCTTGCCAAAAGGTATACACGTGGATGTGCCTTGTGAAAACAAACAAAAGAATATCATGTTATAATAATTTACATTAAATATTAAAAAGCGACAACGGAACAGTAGCGTTGTTGCTAAATAAATATTTTGAAAGACTTTGTACAGATTATAAATTACTGAAGGAGGCTACATGGCGAAACATTGGAAAAGACACAGTACGGATATATAATTTTCTAAAGGAGGACATATTAGTGAAAGCCAAAAGACATAGCACGAAAATTCTCTTCTTACTTATGGCAATTATAATGATGGTAACGCTTGTTTCGACAAGTGCACTTGCCAATGGAGAGAAGTATTATGAAGGCGATTCTATTACGATAACCTTTACAAGAGCTGGTATAGGCGGCAACTTCGCACCCGGTTCGGTGCTGACGACAACGATTGAGCCGTGGACCACTCTGACCCCTGAGCAAGTGCCAGAGGTAGTTCTGAACAACGGCTTTATCGGCACATGGTATAAAACGTCAGACCCATCGTCGGGAAATTGGCTCAGAGTTTACGACATATTCAATGAGCAACTCGATGGCGAAAATACAGCATATACGTTTCAAATGCGCTTTGAGCGGACAGACTGGATCGTGTTGTTCACTGCGGGGATGGGCACCATATACCCCGATGATGAATTCTATCCTGTTGCGGTTCCGCATGGCGGGTTTTTGACTGCGGCGGACTTGCCGGCAGTTATACCGCCTGCTGGCCAAGCACTTCTCGGTTGGCAGCGTGAAATCCCAGCCCTTAGTGATAATTGGGTACTCGTTCCTGACATACTGAGCGTGCGGATTACAGATGGGATGGAACTCCGCCCGGTATTTGCTCCAGTAGGGAGTGTAATATTTAGAGTAGATGGCCCGGGCACGCTCCATACCATGGGGAATGACGGAAACACTCATCAGATATTACAGGACGGTGAGCAATATATGTTCTCTCTGCCGCAAGGGATAGTGCTTGTAGCCGAGAGACATCGGCATGTTCCGATGCCGGTTGCGCCGAGCGGAGTAGAGTTTGCTGGCTGGGAACAGTATGTGGATGGCAACTGGGTAGAAGCGACCCCAATCGGCATGAGTGTCACCGGAGATATGACGTTCCGTGCGGTATTTGCACCGATTGAGCGGACAGTAACTTTCCGTCTCCAGCTTCTTGTACAAGACGAGGTCAGCGGAGTATGGGTGCCTGATGTATGGGCATCAGCACCAGGAACCTTAACGCTTGATGGAGAGGTTGCAGAGGTAATAGCGATAACGGTACCGAACGGTACACCCATTACAGAATTGCCAAGCTTCACGTTGGCTCCCGGTTTCAGCTTGATTGACGCAGACGAAAGCCCAGCACCGTGGAGATTCACTGATGGTGATCCGCGTCTCTTGGCACCGTTCTGGAACCCTGCCGAGCATAATCCGATGACAGCGGCACACA
>Ga0136643_10004991_pt1 | contig 18558 bp, 16 predicted proteins | sample TergutLab28metaG_FD_96883 | JGI IMG/M metagenome (GOLD analysis project Ga0136643, IMG submission 96883) | Labiotermes labralis P1 segment gut microbial communities from Petit-Saut dam, French Guiana - Lab288 P1 (version 3) (version 3) | ecosystem: Host-associated > Arthropoda: Insects >...
CAGTCAGAGCTAACAGTTATTAAATGAAAACGTGTACTGTGCATATATTGTATTAGTTGTGAATAAAGTATTACACAGTTAATGTATTTATTGTTGAATGTAATCTTTCATTTCAACCAAAAAGTCTGATGTCCGGACAGATGTTTCTGTGAACTTTTTTCCCTCATTTTGATGTGAATAACCACTCTTGATGTTTGTCGAAGCGTTTTAGATACACCCTGTACAATTATTCTCAGCATGGCATTGTTTTGAAACTAAATGAAAGTGCTGCTGATGTCTCATTATTTATTACAGTGCTAGAGGAACGGACAATGCCGCAGATCAAATTTACATTTAAAGCACAGAGCGACATCGAACACTGAACAGGCCGCGTTCAGTGTGAGATGAGAATTTGGAACAACTGTCCTTCGTCCGATGGGTAAGTTTATAATGAAATTATTAACATCACTGGTATTTACGTTTCTAGAACATAATACGAACATTTTCATTTTGTTACATAATGATGTTAAGTAACAAAGTGCACGGCACTGCAAGGTGGCTGAAATCCGCAGCACCCACTAACGACAGCAGCTTTGACACTGGCTGTGGAGGAGCCGATAAGGCTCAGACCGTTACAAGTTATGGCCAAGTTGGGCTGAGTGCAACTGTGTCCTGTGCATGCGAGTTAATATTTAATTTTGTATAGTGCGCTGTCCGGTCAGAACTGGCCAAACAGTACGCCTCAGGTTTGTTACAAATTATCAGCTAACAAATAATAAGCAACGGTAAGTGACGGGTATTGAAAGAACACAGAACACGCTGCAATGGAACAGTGATTGGCACACAACAGTACCTCCCCATACAGTCAGGGTTACAGCTGTTTTCGTTCGTCGCGGACAGTAGTTAAGCAGCGGCGCCCAATACACTAAGCCATCTCAGCACAGATTGCAACTATCAAACTGTACCCTTGAACAGGCCAACATTCTCAATTAACTTTTAAGTGCACAGTTTATGAATGTAAAAACACGTGGTAAACACAGTTACCACTGTGCACTAGAAGAGTACTGTCAGACTACCACGACAGATAAGCCACGGATACAACAAAACACCTCCAGGCTGCACGACTGACTGCATTATGCACTGCTAACGACTGTGGACAGGGAAGAAAGGGAGACTCCAACGGCCCACGGCGTGACGTGACGTCACTGACCAGTTTAACAGCCACATTATCGTGACAGGTTCACAATTTGAACAGTAAATAGCACATAATGAAAGACAAACGTGTTTGATTCAAAAACAAATCGCTTACTGTCCGCCGAACACAACTTAATTACTCATTCCATGGAGAACAGTCCTTCTAGAGAAGCCAACCGGTTCTCAGCTAGTTAAGAAATTACACGCATTTTATGGAACCCAAAGGTTCCTTACCGCGTTTACAATGGCTCACCACCTGTCCTCAACCTGAGCCAGATCAATCCAGTCCGTGCCCCCACCACACTCCCTGAAGATCCATTTTAATAGTATCTTCTTATCTACGCTTGGGTCTTCCATGTGGTCACTTTCCCTTAGGTCCCCCCGCCAAAAAAAACTCCGTACGCATCTTTCCCCTCCTCCTCAAACATTCTACATGCCCCGCCCATCTCATTATCGATTTCATCACCCGAATAATATTTGGTGATAAGTACAGATCATTAAGCTCCTCATTATGTAGTTTTCTCCACTCCGCTTCCCTCTTACCTCGTCCTTAGGCCCGAATATTCTCAACACCCTATTCTCAAACACCCTCAGCGTACGTTCCTCTCTCAATGTGAGTAACCAAGTTTCACACCCATACAAAACAGCAGGCAAAATTACAGTTCTGTGTATCTTAATCTTTATATACACGTATGTGGATAGCAAACTGGAACACAAAACAACTTCTATTCTCTATTTTGGTGCAGCTACTTGTTTTGGTCATTTTCGACCGTCATCGGGCTGTCAATACAATATTGTAAAGTACGGTTACAATGTATGGCAGAAACACTCTGTGGGATCCCACGAGCCTACAGAAAATACTGCAATACAAAATTGTACAGAACTGGCAGCAGGCTAGTAGGTGGAGTCTTCTGGGGTTTGTGACGGTGAGGTTAAAATATGAAATTGTAAACATAAAAGTGCTAAAATAATATATATATATATATATATATATATATATATAAACCGTCTTCAGGGTTCCGCCTGATGATGATGTTATGTATATATCATGCCGGAACGATGAAGCTGACAGGATAAAGATGTTTCGATGCTTCAAATGACGTCACGTGTCAGTCTGCCATGTATCTTGAAATTCGTAATTTTATTATTCATATTGAAGATCTGGTTAGTGTGCGGTGTGCAGAGGAAGTGTCGGTTTGTTTAGTTGTTCCGCACCACTGACAGCCTGTCAGTGGTGCGGAACAACTAACTTTATTTACAAAAATACAATTCGTAACCTTGACCACAGCGTCGCTAATTTGAGCTCATTTTTTACAAAATTAATTAGTATTGTAATGTATGTCTCCATAAAAACAGCAGGTACATTTTCAAAATTGCTGCGCAGTTCTGTGTCGGCTGTGACAGGCAAGTGTTGCAGACACTTGCCGCATTTCGTACGTTTCCAGTCGCCGTGTTGTGGCCATGTACAGAATGCCCTGAACGTCTGCACTGCCACAGCAGAGCGTAGGAAGAGAACACGAGTTGAGTAGAGCCACTGGGCCCACTGGCATGCTCCTCTGAAACGTCTGTAAACATATACCAGACTACACGGCATCACATCCCAGCATGCAGGATTTTCATTCTTCAATTTGTTCTCAGTTCTGCAATTCAGTTGCTTTAAACCGCTTACCCAAACTTCTCGATTTACAGACACAACATCTTCACCAGTTGTGCAGCTGTCATACGAAACGTCCAAACGATAAAGAGCGGTCTGCACGTCTTCTGTCGCTCTTGCAGTCACGCCGTTCAGATTACACGACCGTGCTCACTGTGCACCCCGTAGATTTTTAATTAAACTGTGTGGGCCTCGTTTTTATTCCACTCTTTATTACGCGCGCTATAAACCATCCAAGATCTTGCCCAACTCAAACTGCTGCATACAAGCGCCTGCTTCTTCTACCGCCTTCTCCAGCCTTTCTTGGTATTACTTCTTTATCAAGTACTTCTGGCAGAAGAACGGCGCAGGATATATATAGGTACAGTCCGGCTCACAATACAATGACGCCAGAACAGCGCAGGATATACAGGTACAGTCCGGTTCACAACACAATGACGCCTTACTGCACTAAGTACGTCGGCAGTCTACTTACTGCAGGCGAAAAAAGCGATAGGCTCAATCAAATGTTAACTTTTAACCTTTTTTAAAGAAAGACAGAGGTTCCCAGGCTTCGTCCGCTTGTCCTTCTGGTAGGAGCAGTACAAAAATGAAAGTGTATGAAGAGAAAACGTTAAAATTGTGAGTGACAGTGACAGTGACAGTGACAGCTTGAAATGAGGGCCGCGGAATTTTTATTGTGTCATTAATAATAACAAGCATATAATTTAGAAACTAAATTACTTTTTTATTTTTACTTTAAACAAAAGGTATTAATTTTGGTAAATTTAAGTGTTGAGGGCTGCCTGAGGAGCAAGCAGTTGCAACTTGCAATGGTTCCACCATTGCAAGTTGCAACACAAAGCCCGATCAAGAAAACCAACCGGTGTCGAGATGGTCGGTCGGTCGCAGGACCTTCCAGATGCGTACGGACTTGTAGCCAGCAGCAGTCCGGCAAACAAACAATAAAATCCCCTAATGTCAAGGAGTCTGCTTCTTGCAGTTGGTTGGCTAACAGTTTCACAGGAACGGCCCTACCGCTATGAAATTCAATGGGAATCCCAAAGCTGTGGGCTTATACATTACAGTCTCGATGTTCATGAACCTTTGTGTTCGGAATTGCCACCTTCCGTTATCTCCCATACCATACGATTTCTTCGACCTCTCCTGACTAGTTCCAACGAATCGAGATACGCCAGCGTGATCGGCGAGTCCACTTCCCCCACTCTTTTGCTACAGCCCAGACCACTCTCTCAGCTCAGTCAAGCTCTGTCCGTTATTAAGTCGGATTGCTTTTATTCTCTATGGAATGACACTCTCCCTCAACCGTTTGAAGTACACAGTGTTTGTATTTTGGTATCAATGGGCTTCTGAAGTTATTTTGTACTCCAGTTACTGCAAGTCGCAAGGTCCTGGATCCACAAAGCAGTCTTCAATTGCAAATGGATTCCTACGTTCGTGACGGTTGTATCTGTTAAAATATGTCACTAACATCGCGGTCTACCGTATGTATCGGTACTATGAAGGTGCTGAGTAACAGCAGCCTTCAGTGCGCGGGCGGGAGGTTGCCGTCCACCTCCGCAAAGCACCAACGCTCAGTTTACCCTGTCGTCAGACTGCTGTCTCAGGCCGCTCTTCCATTACGCTTCACGACTGCACCAATCTTGAAGCTTCTAGACTTTCTCCCGGCAAGGAAGACTTCTTCTCATTTCCAAGTATTACCCCAAGAGCTTTGAGACTATACAAACGGCTGATAGTCTCCCCTAAAGCCTTGAAGCCTGAAATGATTCTAAATGATGCCAGATTTAAGATTATCACAGCGGTTTTGATGAAAGTTCAAGTCTTCTGGATGTTACGTCATGTCGACTGGTAAACAGTTGCTGATAAGGACAGTAGGCTTCTTTGAAATGTCAGGAGCCACTTGCCAGTCAACAAGGCGTAATAATGCAGAAATGTTGAATCTTAATCCAAATAACATTACAAAATTCAGTTCGAACGGCGCCAGCACACGCAGCCGTTTAACGCTGTTAGGGAAACAGTCGCTGTTTATTGCATGAAACGGGCCACGATGGCGCAGTGCGCTACAAGCTTTAGGTCCAGGGTTCCATTCCCGATAGGATAATTGGGATTTTTCGTTGTCTTAATCCTTCCGGCCGCACTGGGAACCTGGGGTCGACTCAGCCTCTAACAGAAATGAGTACCATGAATATCTCTTAGGGGATAAAGGCGGCCGGTGAGTAGGGCTGGCCTTACCACCTTCATGTGCTGATTGTCTATAGATTTTGAGCCTCAGTCTCCTGCAGCCCTAAGGGCCAGTCCAGACCTGTAATGTGCAGCAGTATGTCGATTCACATTGCGTGGAACACGAACACACTCTGCGAACAGAACTGGGCGTCTCTCAATCACACAGCACGTGGTACATATAATAACAAAGGTGCCTTCAGGGGCAACAACACTTTACGACCCTCTGTAATTAAGCTTTTAAAAACTAGGATCAACTCGGATTATATAGATATCCAGTCCGTACCGCGCAGAAACACACTCCGTCTCTGTTATACAAACCAGTCAGTTAATGTTGTATAGGGAATTAATCGCTGTTTGTTCTCAGATCCATATAAAGCATATAACCCAAATTACATTTAAATACCCAGTCCGTACCGCGCAGTAAACACACTCCGTCTCGGTTATAAAAACCGGTCAGTTAATGTTGTATAGGGAAATAATCGCTGTTTGTTCTGAGATCCACATAAAACACACAAATACACTCGCACAAGGTGTTTCTATGAATGTTAAAACCGGAGGACCTCGAACGGTTTAACTGGCCGCAGTCCGGTAAGTCACTGCTCTCCTGTTAAAACAAGATTCTCCAGTAATATCAGAACAGGAAAGGGGAAAGGCGTGAGCAGAAAACGAGTTTGTGTTGCTGTTCTCAGCCACCACAGCTTACACCATTTCTTTACACAGACAAGAGAAGTCTGTCCTTCGTGCTCTGTCCTATCCGCTTCACATTCCGACGGGGCCTTTAATCACATTCCTTTCCACTGGCTGTTGCCATCTGCAGCAGCACAACCTGAACCTGTCTAGCCATACGACAAGCAGCTGATTCCTTCCACGAACGTAAGTTACTGCAGCGAACGGCCCACGAAAGTGTCGGTGTTCTATTCCCGGGACTGGCAGAATTTCCGCTTGCCTGGCTTCAGGTCCGATATAACTAGGTCTCCTATGTGAACCTGGGGCTCTTACGCTAGAACAAAGTGGCCGCAGCATTAAGCTAAGCATACCATCTGTTCGGAATGTTAAGCGTTGTTCTTCGAGATCGGCCTATTGGAACAGCTACAGACGTGGCCGTGAAGACTGTCAAATGTTTGGTGACGTGAGGAGGCACGATTATGATTAATTTTATTAATAAGTACCGACAGCGCCTGAGCCTCTGACAGTGCGCTGTAGAACTGCTGTTTAATATGTGAGCTGCTGGTCGAATATGGCAGGGGTGACCAAATCAAAATTGACTGGATGGGCACGGCATGTGGCACGTATAAGGGAGAAATTCATACAGTTTTGGTAGGGAAACCGGAAGGAACGAGATGACTAGCAACACCTAGACGTAGATGGGAGGATATTATTAAAACGGATTATAACGAAGTACGCTAAAAGGGTGTGGAGTGGATTAACGTGGCTGACGATAGGAACAATTGGAGGTCTCTTGTGAAAGAACTTCAGGTTCCATACAATGTGCGGAACTTCCTGACTGGCTGAGGAACTGTCAGCTTCCAGACAAGGACACTGCTGCATGGTGTCAGTTCAGTTACTGACAGCTGCAGACAGCTGAGGAATATTTGACAAACTGACAACTCATGCGACGAGGGAACATAACGTTCAGGCGCAGTGACACCGCGTCTTTGATCACGCGGTGCTTCATTCATGATGATGCAAGAAATCATTAAAATAATGGTTATAGAATTACATTATTCTAGATGCAGCTGAAACGCGTCATTTTTAAGAGGGGGTGGGGGGTGGGAGGAAGGTCTCACGAAACAAAACAGCGCTCAACTATCGTAGTTCAGTAAACTTTCCCTGCAGTTCCGTACACAAGAATTGTCCCTGTATAGTGCAATGTGTATCAAGATGAAGACACTCTTAAGATGTTCACGATTCAACGTGCTATCACTATCGCAATACCTGAGCACAGCTCAATTACTCACACTTGTCCTAAAAATCGAGAACACTCAAATGATATGTTTGGTTACTACTGGCAAACAGTACTGAGCAAACAGATCGCAGTTTGTGGACTAAAGCAATAAAATAATGGATTTGCAGGATTTTGTAAGGTAAAATTACGGATGGAAAATACTGTCGATAATAAAAGCGTCGACAAAAATAATAAACCAGGTGTGACCTCACTCACAAACCATTCGTTTTATGTACTGTGACATTCCGGTTGATCAGTTCTTTATTACGCAAAGCAGCGGCGCCGCACCTCAGCCACTCTGTGCAACACACGGTTGCTTAGCAACCACAACTAACACCGACAGGAACTACAAGACAGTGTTTCTTAGTTTAACGATCTGCCTGCATCTGTCCAGGAGCGACTCCGAACTCAAAAATTCGGATCGTTTTGATTAAATTATTTTTTTATTATTAATTTATTTACTGCAATTGGGTTGTTACCCGGTGGCAGTGGTTATTTTACATGTAAACAAAACATGAAATTGGTTACTACTAGATTCAAGTCTGGAGGGCTACATGAGAAGCATGTAGTGGGAACTTGGAATCTTGGGAACCATCTGAGCGTTTGCTGATAGACATTGGGAAACGAAGAAAAAACTGTGTCGAGAAGGCCGGTCGCAGGACCTTCTGAATATTGACTTCTAATGGAGACCATGACACAAATTTTCCGAAGTTCCATACAGACAGGCGACAGTGCCACAACTGTCGTCCTATGCGCACATTTCCTAACTTCTTCCATACAACTACCCAGCCAAGTCACAGAAACGCCGCATTTCATGGAACCCGAGTGTTCATTAGCAAGTTCACAACGGCCAATCGCCGCCCACCCCCAGGACACACGTCGTGCATTGGACACTCTGTGCCCAGGTTCCCGACGTTTCGGAGGGCCTCGTTACTTTCGTTTTCAACTTCTACCGTCGTGTTCCTCAACAACCACTGAAACTGTCAATTTTGCATCAAACATTAAGATTGTCAATTTTGCTGTCTTCTGGAGTATAACGCCGTCTAGTTTGGCAGAAAGGTGGTCCTGTTTCGGAGGAAGGTGCTGCCTCCATCTTCAGGACACGCTGCACTTAACTACATGGGATAATACCTTGACACGAAACGCAGCCGATCGTTACTTCCTTCCGCAGCTCTTTGTCGGATATAAAAAGACACGAAGACTGGATAACGTATTCCTGTGCTACTGCTGTCTTGTGCTGTCATGAAATATTCTGCATGGACACACTGTGGAGATTGTGTATAGCAACGTTTGAAGGGCAAACTTCAAAAACTTTCTGCAGTTTTTGTTTGCATGCAAAAGTTTGTAATATTCCTGTCTACCACATCGCGAAATTCCTTGTAGCGCGTACCGGAAACTTAAATGTCGTGATGCAGAACTGAGAACGTAGCAGACAGCAACACAGCACCGCTGTCCACAACCTGTATCTCCTGCAAACTCACAAACCTAAGGACGACCAATGTCGCCAGAACGGGACACGACAGAGCTCCTCTGTCGGTCGGTCTTTATTGCAAACTTATAACTACACGGCCATTAGAAGTGCAGGTACAGAAACAAACAGGCGATAAGTGACGTTCAGATTTGCGCATCTTCCCCGTAGACGCCCGCGGTTTGTACCAGTCAGCATATAGCAGACGAGGCGCCAGCCGCTTAGGACCTTAATCCGCGCTGCATCTGGCAACAGGGCGTCGAAACAATGCGTGGAAGCGAGTGCAGACTGGATAGGACGTCAGCTGAAAAAGTCTGATCAGACGGCCGACCATGCTGACAATTGACTTGACGAACAACCGGGTCAAACAGGGTCAGCAGATGGAAAGACAAGCACGAGGAAAATTGGGTGAATTTTAAATTAATTTATTATTTGAATTTAAAGGCATAGGATGAATGCCAGAGGGAACAGCAACAATACAGACGGGCGACCGAACAGGTGCGTGTAATTGGAACGGAGTATCTGCCTCCATGTTCAAACGATTGTAGCTCTCTCGTGCTGCAGTTCCTGTCCGACATGCGGCGCTCTGCAGCTGAGCAACAAGCTGGCGGTCAGCTGCGGTCCTGTTTATCGCGTCACAAACATTACATGACCGGCCAGACAGTGACGTCCTCAAGCTACGTCACAACTGCAATTGCATGAAAACTTTGAAGTCTGAAAAGAGAAGAGGGAACTTGTGGATACTGACAGGCATATTTGTTATGGAGGAGGAAATATGACGGCGCTGAAGGTTTCCAGGACAGAACCCGCTCGTCCTTCTGGTAAACTACGGCGGTGGGAGTGAAGAAAGTCAAGCAATGGGAAGTGGATTGTTTGAGCACACAGCAGGGGCAAAACGGAATTTAGTATTCGGAGGGCCGCATTACGACGACATTTTGATAAAGACCTGAGTCCTATTAAACTTTACGCCCTGTCGACTGACAAATAACTACTGGCGCTTCTAGGGACTATTCGACCCTGAAGATAATAGCACTGTCTCCCTTCCAACCGGAGGCCGTATTTACTGTCGACACGGCACCACATTCCACAAGACCTGCATCTTCAGCAGCACCGCTGAGAGAACCTCAGCACTCGCAGAGACGCAAGGATTCCGCTGCGAACTACGAGCGTCGTACACAGAAACGTGTAACACCACGTGCAATAACACGACTAACAACAGACTAAAACCAGGCAAAATCTTGATCGAGCTGGCTGATCGCAGAACCTTTACTCCAGCCAGCAGTCCGGCGGCACACAAGCAACAGCTGACGGCGGTCCTTACATGAGCAGATGCTTGGTTTAACAAATGCACAGACCGTCGCGTTTGTTCGTTTGGATCGGTAATTAACAGTCTGATCGACATACACGAAAGGAGTTGACAATCAAGAATGTGACGTTTCAATACAACTTCAGAAACCGCTGGGTGCTTTAAGAATTATGTTGCTCATCTCATTACAAAGTAGCAGTAGCACACAGACACACACAGCACACACGTTGCGTCTCCATTACAACGGCACACTGGTTAGTGCTGTTCAGTGCAGTAGCCGCTCTGGATTGTGCGAACTGCACGCAACACGCTACGTGGGCTGCATGCAGAAACGTTTGGTGTTAAAGAAGACGGTCCATACAATTGACAATGAGCTCCAAAAACCTCACTGAAGTCCAGCAAACGTTTCCGAGTATCGCTTTATTTCAGTCTCGTGCTCCCTTTCCTTCTAGTTCTGCCTACGCGCCTTCCGCCACCAAACGAAACTCGTGTCACGCAGCCAAACAAACACACGCATTGGCACAGAGGGTTCCCGCGGCTGAAACTCGATCAATGCCGGATTTTGCTGAACAGCATCGAAAAATGTGAAAATGTTAAGTCCACGGGCAAATTTTACAAAATAAAAGAGGCTGCGCAATAAATTAAAAGAGACTAGTTGACAAAAATTACTCAGATTACTAGATTTCTTACTGCACTGAGTGAAAACCGATTCGCTGTTCACCATGACTTACAGACAAAATAAACGAAGCCGAGAGCTTCTTACACGGCTGATAAGCGTTCTATCGGCCAATCCACAATTTTGACGGAACCCTTCAGTTAACGACCACCTTCATAACAACCCTCTTTCAAACACAATACATCAACCAACCCACATGCGCTAACCGTATCGTCGCAGCAGCTAGCCACTGCAGTAGCCACCAGCCAGCCCCACTCTAACTGCAGCTGCTCACACAGCGCAATTTCTCCACATCCTCTGGCCTGTACCCATAACACGCCAAGTATTTACGGTTTCTTCTCCCCGAACTTTGCACTTAACCACATTTCTTCCTCTCCTCTTGTTCGCGAAGTTTCTTTCTTATGTTGGCCCATTTTCGTAAATCACCGGTGTGACGCAATGGAACAACAATGTTCATGACAACACTGAATAAATCAAGTCAATAATTTGGAAAAACAATTTAAATTACGATGTGGAAGCTCGCAACTAATATTGCGTTGTCATTCCCTCCAGCCGTCTCATTACATCATGCTACACGCATGCACGCGCGCGCACACACACACACACACACACACACACACACACACACATTTATGGAAGGTTTATCGGCCTCCGTTCATGCTTTAACTTGTGAAGCATAACACACAATATTACAGTATTTTTCTGTCCCAGATCCCCGATACCTCAAAGGGCACAACTTTGTTTCATCTTATAATGCCTCGGCCTCTTCTCCTTCCGTTAAGAGCAGCTTTGAAGATGATGCAGGAAGTGCAGAAACCCCCATCCTAGTGTCACTCTTCAAACAAATCTCACACGGACTCAGCCGGGATCCAAAACTGACACCAAGGTGTGAACTAGTGACTAACAACCTGAGCCAAGACATGGTCTTTGAATCACAATTTCATGCACACATTATATGAAAATTCGGTACGTACCTCACAGTAAACAAACACAACACCATTCCCAAGACCAATCGGCTACTGTGCGGATCACACAAGCGCACTGTGTGGGCAGAACGCACAGTGCTGAAAGTTGGAACAGGCGGTTCAAACAGTGACCACTGTGATTTATGTTACTGAGTTATACCACTGCACAGTATACTTGTGTTACGGCTGTGTACACCACTTACGAGTCTTAAACTGATAGTAACAGATTTTCACGAAATTTGGTACGAACGTTTTGCTATCGGAGATAACCCCAGTCTCGTAATTTTAAATTCCCTACAATCAGCATTAACAGAAACGTGACATAACCAAAATTATACACCGCTCGTTACTGTGCTGACGAAAACGGTCATACTGTAACATAACATGTTTCATAATTTTCAGTCAGTGCACAGTAACAGCCACCGTCATTTACTATTACTAACAGTGCACAGTAACAGCCACCGACACTTACTATTACTATCAGTGCACAGTCACAGCCACCGTCATTTACTATTACTAACAGTGCACAGTAACAGCCACCGTCACTTACTGTTACTATCAGTACACAGTAACAGCCACCGTCACTTACTATTACTAACAGTGCACAGTAACAGCCACCGCCACTTACTGTTACTATCAGTGCACAGTCACAGCCACCGTCATTTACTATTACAAACAGTGCACAGTAACAGCCACCGTCACTTACTATTACTATCAGTGCAAAATCACAGCCACCGTCATTTACTATTACTAACAGTGCACAGTAACAGCCAACGTCACTTATTGTTACTATCAGTGCACAGTAACAGCCACCGCCACTTACTATTACTATCAGTGCACAGTAACAGCCATCGTCATTTACTATTACTATCAGTGCACAGTCACAGCCACCGTCATTTACTATTACAAACAGTGCACAGTAACAGCCACCGTCACTTACTTTTACTAACAGTGCACAGTAACAGCCACCGTCACTATTACTATCAGTGCAGTCACAGCCACCGTCATTTACTATTACTAACAGTGCACAGTAACAGCCACCGTCACTTACTGTTACTATCAGTGCACAGGCAACTACTGCCACGTCCAATCCACGTCAGTGCGTCATGGGGCACCCTCCAGAGATCGAGGGTCGCTGCGAATATATTTCATATACAAATATGGATAGTCGACAGAGGGGTGGCTTTTCGGACGGGCGCCTGCCCTGAGGAAGAGAGAAGTCTTTCATTGTTAAGAAAGTACAAGTTACGAAACGACAGCCTCCAGCATAAACGAATAATTTCAAATGAACCAAGCTGACTGGGTGTAAAGTGGATTAAACTGGCTCAGCACAGGAACCAAGAGCAGCATCTATGAACATGATAATAATCCTTAGGGTTGTAAAAATGCATGGAAGTAGATGAACAGCTTAGACTCTATAAAAGTCTTCCAGCACTGCGTTGCAGGTTGTTCCAATTTGAGAGTAGACTTGGAACCGAAGTTTGGTCCTCAGGCAAGTCATCAACATTGCAAAACGTGTTTACGTACTAAATAGAGTCAGTCCGATTCTGTAAGGAACAACAAGAATTTCAAATCAACATGGAAGATGAAAGACGCGAGGCCCCAGAGCAGTGAATTCAGATATGCAACGCAGAACACCGCCTAATTCAATTTCTTCTGAAATGGCGTTTCTTTACGGCAGGAGCGTATTATTTTTGTTGCCAACCACACAACAAAGAATCCAATATTAGAACGCTATTCTGATGTACTCTGAATACCGAAGTTCCTCCACCTAGAAACTACTGATATCCGACCTCTACAGCCCAAGAGTCACATCACAAAATTACACGTCATGTGTTCGTTTGGAAGTACCAGAAAACCCAGACCTTCGTAGGCTAGTCAAGAAATTTGCGGCCTCTTCCCGCACCCAAAGGTTCATTACCATGTTCAAATGACCATGTCACTGGACCCTACCGTCAGCCAGTCCGCACAGCTGCACCCAAAACAGACGTAGTCTGTAAAGCAAATCACAGCGCACAGCGCGCATCTTTTATCGCTGTCCTGAGCACCGCAGTTGCCACCGCATGTCCCGGCGGATGGAAGCTTTCTATGCGACAAATCGGCTGTGAAGGGGGTAAAATACCAGACATCCTAGGTGGCGCAGTTGGTTCAGACACTGCGCTACAAGCCGGAAGGTCGCGGGGTCGATTCTCGATGCTATCATTGGAATTTTTCATTGACATAATTTTTCCGGCCGCACTATGGCCCTTGGGACGACTCACCCTCTAACATTTCCTGGGGGTAATGGCGGCCGGTGCGTAGAACTGACCTTACCACCTTCATGTGCCGATAGTCTTGAAATCTGGAAACCGCCAGGGCCTGCCCAGGCCACCACCGAGCAAGTCGGCTCGAGCTGAAAGTTTTCTGATTTCCGTTCCGAACTCCAGCCGGAACAGTGATCACCTGAATGAGGACCTTCATGGTTTTCCTCAAACCCCCAGGTAAGTGCGGATATAGTAGTGTAAAATATCCCATGACTGCCTCCTGTTCAAACTGCACTTCATAGAATTCGACGATAAAGTGTCCTTAGTAACACAACATACGTTTCCTATCACAAATTTTACTAGCAATTAATGGTAATTTAAGACAATAAATAAAATTTCGAACGTCTGCACTGTGCGGCACCTTTCGCTCCATGTCAGCACCACATGTACCGGGAGCAGATGAACCCTCCTGCTTGTTGTCAGAATCACAGGGAATGCTAAAAACAAACTGTGTGGGCTGAATGCGGAGTTCCTTAATGTACACCCTGGCGGTACATACAGTAACCACTGGGCTTGAAAGGCCAAATGGTTCTTTGTTACGCATTCTTATGTAAGTCGATTTGAAAAGAATCCGTTAGACATAAGGAACAAAACGATCTGATTCAAGCGGTTGATGTAGAGCTGTAATAAAGGTTGAAAAGCAGAACCAACTGAGCACTCCAATCTCTCGTCAGAAGTATTAAAGGATTCGAACGCTGGCAGAGAAAAATGTCTCCTTGCATTGGGATAAATCAGGCACAAGGCGGGGCCTCAGTGGAAAAGAGCTGAAAAATTGCACCAGCAAACTTCGGAAATAAAGCGTTCTGACTTATTAAACTAACGGACTGAAGAGTTATGGCGCAAATAAACTGAGGATCTCTGGGAAGGTGACAGCGTACGGACAACACGCATTTATCACGTCAGACGTAACTATGCCATTATGTATGTGCCCATACGTCCATAGCGTCAGCATGAAGAAATGCCCAATAGTCAGTCTAATACACAATTACAAATATCATACCGCAATGGAACGTCAGGCCGTGATGCGAGACAAAGTTGGGTCAGGGAAAGAATCATCACTCACTTTCCACCTCAGACATTAAGAAGTCCATAGTGTATAACCCTACACAGCCTACATGGGAAGCAATATCCATTAACCAGTCTAATATAAAATTACAAATATCATAATCAATAACACTTCTATCCATGAAGTAAGATAACTGAAGTCGGGTTAGGGAAGTAATGGCCGCAGATTATCAGCCACCTGCCTGTGCAAGCCTTCGCCCACTGTCACTTGTACCTGGGCCTCGTTTGTTACAAACTCTCTGTAAAAAAATAGCGAAAATTAATTTATTAAAATTACCACATCACAAAAGTGCAAAGTTGTGATATTTTTATTAAACTTAACAAATTATAATAACGCAAATGGTTCTCTCCCTCACAACGGACAGCTGTGTGGGGAGGAGCACTCAGACAGCTGAAACACCCCACTACCTGTGCTCTGCGTCTCCCGACATGAATGCAGCAGCTCGTCTGTCGAGCGAAGCATATCTAAATCGCCCCTGTTTTGTAAGAAGGGGCTAACTGCCACTTTGAGCTACACTGAGTTGTGTGTAGCGAATCATTCAACTAATGGTCCTGTATGGCATGTACAAATATGACAACTCTACCTTCAAGAATAACCGACAGGGGTCGGCAATATCCCACCTCTCAAAGCATTTGTCTTACGTCAAACGGAGCCATCTTCTTGCTTCGCCTGTAAGATTGATAGTATGTGGATTGTCCCCTCTGTACAAAATACGAGCGAAATGCACTGCTGTTTACCTCGCGCCAGGAAACTACGTCCCTCTTTACACTTCTCAAGGAACTAGTTTTTGTTTACCATAGGGTTTATGAGCTGGAGGACAACCGCTTGTCCTCCATCAAGGACTGCGTAGTCAATATTCATATCCGTAACATGAGGACGCGTAGCAATGTCTACGTACTGACCAAATACAGTGCAACGCGCGCTACAGTATTCAGACGTAGACGCTGTCCAGGGGACGCATTAAGCATCACATAACGGCGAACTGAACTGAACTGACAAACCAGCGTGACGTAAGATGAACGGAAGGTAATGTTTGGTTTTTGGTTCTGGTAGCAGTCAGCATGAGGATTCGGCCTGACGAAATGTGACGACGTGCAGTTTGGTTTACAAGTACCAACCTTACAACATGCAAGCAGAAAGTTGCCGACAGCAGCTGTCAGTCAGTGCGACATTCCGCCAGACCGTGACACATACAGTCAGTCACCTCAATTAAATGCTGTCTGGCTGAGGATGCACACGAAGTCCTTCTCCGAAATTTCGGTGTATTTAAATTACATGAAGCGGCTGTAGGCCCGAGAGGATTTTATTGAATTTTGTCTCCGCGAGACCTTCAAATTTACGTGTATGTGGTAATTTGTTTCCACGTGCCATGTTTGGGATAACTAAACGTCACTATACTTGGGCACTCTGTCTCAGATGTACCCGTGTTTCAAAACCTATACACATCCAACACAGACACAACTGTACATTGCGACATATACAGGGTTACTCACAAAGCAGGTGACACTTTATGACCAGGTCACCAGTAAGCTTACAGCGAAGTACTATGTATGAATTCTTAATTACAAACGTCGAGATGTCCTACCAACGGACGCATACCGCGCCACTGCAACTTCACAGTAAACATGTGCAACCCTTACCATGCATACAAATCTGGCTATATCGAAAAAACGAAAGTGTCGAACAAAATTAGCGCGCTGCCAGCAGCACCGGCACACCATCTGCTGCTGCTGAGACCAGCAATGACGCGCCGACTGCGCTCGATCATAAGTTGACAGGTTGTCGTCTGCACAGCACTGTGCTGTTTCTCAGGATTCGACGATGAGTCGGCGGATGACTGGTTCCCGACGTTTCGAAGACCCACCCGAGTACGCGGCATCACAAGCCGACAATGAACCCTCTCACTGGCGTTGTGTACATCCTTTCTCCAAGCCGCAGTCACACAGTAATTCACAGCGCTACGCCGGCGCAGTAGTCTGCAGCAAGCCGCAGAGAAGCGGGCCGCCCCATTCCGTCAACTTCGGACACACAACCGAGCCTGCAGCACCTGTGCCGGCCTCACGAGTAGCAATGGAAGCAATATTGGCTGCAGCACATACAGGCAAGACGAACAGTAACAGAGATTTTGTTAGTAACGGCATCTGATACCCAACCGGTTATCCTGAGAAGCATGCGCAACAGAAAATGCACTGTGCGGCCAGACGACGCGTTTCTTCGTGTTACATCAGGTGGCACATATAATTATCACTATGCCATAAACGTCCCTTTGTAAGAGCGTGGCCGGCATCAAACCCCTTCCCTGTCCTGCAGGAAGCCAACAACTGCTCAAAAATTCCAGAAATATACGCCCTTTAATTCATTGGCGCCACGATTTCAGGCCGCCGCCTGACCACCTCCTGAGCCACCTCAGTCCAGCCCACACCCCTCTCCCCACACTATGAGAAATACTGTCTATATGACGCCGTGTAGTCTGGTACAGAACTCCCGACGTTCCGGAACAACGTGGTGTCTCCATCTCTGCGGTACGATGGAAGCAGCAGGTTCTTCCGAAAGGCAGGCAAATTTCCACCAGACAACACGGCGTCAAATCCCGAAACACAGTGTCCTCCAATCAAACTATTCTAGTCACACACATCCACACCACGTGCTGTACACTTCCAGTATTTCACAGTGAAGCAGCCGCGCATGGCTCGGAGCACGCTTCACTGTTTTGTGACCAAGCTGAAGCCACTAGCAGTGATACCAACTGCACTGTCAGTACATTTGTCAAAATTATTAAGGCGCTGAGTCGCTTCTTGCGGAGACAGCGAAATGCACGCTCAGTGGCTCAGCTGCACAATTTCATTAAACTTGCCGCTAACTGTCTGCAGCAACACAGCCTATGCTGCGTAATTATGTCTAGATAACTGTAATGCCAGACAGTCGCAACTAGACGTATTAAGAACCTAAAATCCAGGCTGGGCAATTTTCGCAGGTCGTTATGCCTCGCGAGATACTTCGACTAACTTACTGTCTTAACTGCACGCTGCAGAGAATTTAAGAAGCTGATGGTTCCTCAGTTAGCCAAGAAATTCCCCTCATTTTATGACATCCGACCTGTCATTACCGTGTTCACAAGGTCCAACCACTCGTCTCTGTCCTCAGCCACACTGATCCAGTCCACGGTTTGCCATCCTCCTTGAGATACATTTTAATATTATCCTCTAGTCTAAATTAATGTCTTCCAAATTTGTCTACTGCTTTCACGTTTCTCTACCAAAACACTCTACGCATTTCTACCGTAGCCCACACCCGCCACACGTCCCGAACGCCGTACCTAGCATTTCGTCATCAGTGCACATCTCTATGCGATTCTCTCCGGCTTCATCGACGCGCTGTTCTCTGACGTTACTCCCTGTATTGTTGCACCTGCATTACCCAAACAAAAACGCCCACCTGCAGCAACGAGAAGTATCGTCTGCCTTCTGGTCTGTTCTGTTCTATTATTATCATCACTGTCATCACTTCAAACCCTGTCCTTCCTGCTGTATCAGACTCGGCTCATCTCGACCCACTACCGAACATGTCACTCCGGTAGGCCTACTGTCAAAATCAACTGCCTCTTCTTACGCAAATTAAAACAGCCACATTCCCCAACCCTCTAAATCCCAGTGGTAACTATATGTACCGCCAGTTTAACATTCAACAATTCTACGTTCTGCCCACACAGTGTATTTATGTGTTTTGTGTGGATCTGAGAACAAACAGCGATTATTTCCCTATACAACATTAACTGACTG
>Ga0136643_10004992_pt1 | contig 18555 bp, 10 predicted proteins | sample TergutLab28metaG_FD_96883 | JGI IMG/M metagenome (GOLD analysis project Ga0136643, IMG submission 96883) | Labiotermes labralis P1 segment gut microbial communities from Petit-Saut dam, French Guiana - Lab288 P1 (version 3) (version 3) | ecosystem: Host-associated > Arthropoda: Insects >...
ATATGCAGTAATATACGGCCTTGCGCTTTGAAGATGGGCATAATGGTGCCTGAAACATGTTGAGCTAATGGTTGATTACTAAATCACAATTGTTGCATCAAGTTGGTCTCACAAATCATTTCATATTAAGGATGCACGGTCACACTAACATCAAATTTACTAAGACCTTGTTTGTTGGAATTTAACTAGCAAATAACCTTACAAACAATTTAACATTACGCCATCGCAATACATGCTCTGTGCTCATAATCTTGCACTAAACTGCACGCGTTGAAACCTATGCTTGCTGTAGCAGATAAGTGTGAGCCTGCAGTTGGTAGTCAGGCCTACCTGTGTTTCGTGTGTGAACGTCCATGTTGCACATAAGGAGGGGAATGTGAACTGTCTCAGTGACTGCAGGATTCTTAAGAAGTGTTCCATGGTACTACTGCTGCTACTAGCGTTACTGCTACTATTACTACAACCACCACCATCATTACTCTAGATTTGTCCCGTGTTTTCCTCTTGCATCAGCAGTATATGTCGCCTAAGGCTCCAGGCTTCACTTTCCTATATAACCTAACGTTACTATTGACTGGTTGACACTCCTGCTTCGAGTCCAGGTAGTCCTGGTTTTGATTTTCAGCCCACAGGCGGGCAGTTCTGATTAATATTTTCATCGTATTTCCCAGTCATCCCAGCCATCTTGCCATAATGGTAATACGATAAGCCACGACCGCGTCCTTGCTTCATATTTCACATCATTCAAGCATTCCATTTGACGCTATAAATTATGCAGATGCCAGAGCATCGTTAAAGTAACAGTGTTCAATGCTGTGGGCATTTTATTCAAGTGTTCGTGGCTCTAAGTAACGGAATCGGGTCTTTTATTACTTTTGTTACTGTTTATATAAAATAAAATTGTCATTGCACTCGCTATTCTGAAAAAGCAGATTCGATATCAATTTCTAATTCGCCATCCGAGAGGCGAGTTTCGCCCTTGCGGCCTGGTTCCATTTTTTGGCGCATGATGTGCTCCTGACTGGACGGATACTTGGGGAAAGCCTGCAGAAGCCTTGTTTGGGGCATAGGTTGTGAGTCAGTGGTCCGAGTCGGTGCACGGCGGAAGCGAGCAGACTGTAAAGAGAATGAGGTCACAGGAACCAAAATAAAGTATTGGCAAGTTCCCCGAACCAACTCGAGATAATGCAACACATCTTGTGCGCAACCTGGATCCAGTAAAACATTGAAGGACGGTCTTCTGTCTGAAGAAGCTAATGTAGGCTGTGATACAGCCCACACACACGAGTTCTGTTCAGTCCGGAGTTGGCTATGTTGTCTGGCATATCCTCGAACTCTTTCCTCAGTATCTACAGGATAGTGTTTTTCACGTTTCTGCCCCCTTTTCGTGAGATATCCATTTATTAGAATCAAAAATTATTTTTTCTATTAAAATATTTTTAATATTCTTTCCTCGTTTTGTTAAATTTTGGCAACAGCAGTAGTGGTGGTGGTGGCGGCGGCGGCGGCGGCGGTGGTGGTAGTAGTAGTAGTTGTTGTTGCAGTAGTATAAGTAGTAGTAGTAGTTGTTGTTGTATAAGTAGTAGTAGTAGTAGTGTAAGTAGTAGTATAGAATGGCCCCCTTCGCACTAATATATTCTCTCTGTTATATAAATTTGGTCATGAATTCCTGTTCCTTATTAACTAGAGACGTGTCTATTGAGTTTAACCTCTTACAATTCCCTCCTAACGATGGCTTCAGAAAACGAAGCTTATTTCGTAGATGTACGACTGGATAGCTGCTGTGCCTAAATAAAACACAACCAATGTCTGAATGTGTTTACGTATCTGATTAGCTCGAATGTACGTTTCAATGGCCGGTAATTAAATTATCCACTTAGTGCTTGCTTCGTTCACTGGAAGAGCAACTTGTAGTTTGCTGTTCAGTGACTTCCTTCTATGTGCAACCATATGTGAGCTGTACGTCGCCAGAACATGAACGTATGTGAAGGCACTACATGAAGTACAAATTTATACAAAAAAAACTCTGACCTAACCTGTCCCAGACACTTTTCCTCTGTTTATGGCACCGCTCTAACACTGACGGAACCCCAAGTCTAGAGAACAAAGTATGTAAAAATAAAAAGTGCAATAGAATGGAGTGTTGGTGCAACATAAAGAGCAAATAAATGAATTGTTGAAGATCCCGTTCTACTGGGATATGACGAAGTTCTGGCAAACGAGCAATGGCGGTGTAACTTTACATCTGGCATGGAGGAACTGTTACCGCCATTACTGAGGTTGCGTTGTCTTCAAGCACTTGACCTAATTTGCGAAGTCTGGTGTGCTCTTTACGCCAGTAGAGTGTATCCCAGTATAGTACTTTTCAGTTTTCGATAAACAGTAATCATAACATGGCAAGCACGAACATGTGGGGTGGAAGCGGAACCGACGCCACGTAATTTAAATTCCGAAAATTTCAAGAAAGCTTAGCAAAATGTGCCAGTTGTCTTTCTTCTTAATGTCTGTAGGATGTAAAGGAATAAACTGACAACCGTATGAATGGCTTCCGCACCTAAAGACATGATGGTGATTACCTAACACCTTATCCATACAATAAGAACCAACAGGATGCACCATTTACTTTCAATTTAATTCAGTAATTAGCCTCTACATGTTTCGAGCAGGCTTACTGCTGATCTTCAGGAGGTACTGCTCTGTATATACAGCAATTGGTATATGTAATGCCCGAAACATGTAGAGGTTAATTACTGAAATAAATTGAAAGTAAATAGTGCATCCTGTTGGTTCATATTGTACGGATATGTCACGATGCACGGTCAGCAAAACATTAAATTTACCTAACACCTATCACACGGTTGGGAGAATGTAAGTGAAACTGAGTACGAAGATACAGCGTCACTGAAATAATAATTATTCAAATCCTTTATTAACCTCCTGGGTCAAGAACCAAGCGGCGAATAGCATAAACAAAGCAACATGTAGTTTGTAGTTTTTTCTGAACTGTGGATGTTGTATGGTTTGAACGCGGGAAGTCCTTATCGACGTGAGAGGGTATGTGAGTTGCTTCAACCAAACCGTAACGGTCCGTTACTGGATACAGTTCTGAGCCACTTTAACGTGTTTCGACTCTAACACGACGATGATTTTCAAAACAGCAAATTGCGCATTAATTATGCCTACATACACTAAGAAATTAACTATTTTTCTTCGAGAGTCGAGAACAAGAAATGATTCTTGGGTCGCTTTCCAACAATCGATACGCGTAAAGAATTGATATTCCTGAAGAGATACAGCACCGAAAGTCAAATTTCTTTTTTACTGATTTCGTTACCAATTCAGTCTGTTTTGGTACAAAGTATCGCAAATGATTTGCATCATTTTGAATGAAGTTTCAACACAGACTTATATACGGCGTTTAGGTTTTCTCCTTCCCTGCCGTTTGGGCCATCCGTCTGCACCGAAGCTTCGTTGCTTTAGCGCATGTTGCATGAACTTCGGCTACTTGTTTCGGGAAGTAAATCAACCTGCCAGTATACAGTTGAAGTGCACACTGAAGTGCCCGGAGCACGAAGTGGCCGAAACTAGGATTTCCGCACCACTGCAAATTTAATGCGTTTACTAATCGAATAGCAGTAGCACAGTGGTTAAGGTGCTGTGCGACAAATCGGAAGGTCGCTGGTTCGATCCCAGCTGGTGTCATTGGAATTTTTCATTCACATAATCCTTCCGGCCGCACTATGGCCCTGGGGTCGACTCAGCCTCTAACAGAAATGAGTACCAGGAGTATTTCCTCGAGGTAAAGGCGGCCGGTGCGTAAGGCTGACAACCTTACCACCATCCTGTGCCGTTGTCATGAAATCTGGGAACTTTAACTTCCTGGAACCCTCTGGGCCACTCCAGGCCTGTAACGGGACTGCTTTACTGGTCACATAGCGAAAACCCTGTACCTGTGCTTTAGTTTTACGCTGAATTACAGCGAAATGACCAAAAAGCTGAATAAAAAGTTTTCACTTATCTTTTAAACACAATTTATTTTTAAAAAAAATCATACCTGCCCGTATTCGTAATTTTTGCGTACGTAAATTTGGTGTCTTTGTTTATACTCACAAAGTTTTATTCTTGTTGACAGGAGAGAATTTAAGAACATTTGGTTTAATTGAACGAAGACACTGTCAAACACAGCATGTAGTTGTGCGGTTGCGTTTGGGGGTGTTTTCGTTTAGTTATTATTTGTAAAATACCATGGGGTGTCATTCGTAAAAAAATTATTGTTTATTCACAAAAGTCGCATTTCTTTTAGAATTCAGTTTTGTGTGTTAGGGTCTTACGGAACTAAGTTCGTCAGCTGTAACAGAAGAATGTCGAGCGGCTTAACAGCACGTGTTCCGACCCGTTGCGGAACACAGTTTGTGAACTTCTTTTCCTACCCGCGCTGTCACGCTCTTTCATGGCAATGTCATGAGGCGTGGGCGCTCTGAAACCCTCGCAAGAATGTCTCTGGTATAACTCGCCCGCCTCCACACTAGGGCACAACTATGTTCAGCGATCGGCGCTCGTGGCGTGCCGTAAAGGAGGACATGTGAGACGAGATTGGTGGCATTTCGAAGAAAGGAAACATATATAAAAATAAAAAAAGGCAATGTACATGTAACATATCATTTAGGTGCATTCATATCTTTGCATCCTGGACTGTTCGCAGATGATCATACCATTTGACCTATGTGGTACATAAAATGGAGATCAAACATTACTACACGTAGCCCTCGTTTTATGCCCCACTATCCCCCTTAAAGCCCCTACTCTTACCACTTCTTAAGTCACGCACCTTGTATTTTCGATGTAACGCCCTTTGGTTGGGCGCCTTTTACTACGCTAACCCCTACCTGTTCCATTATTTATTATGGAAAATTCGTTCTTGATTTACACCTACTTTCTCAGGAACACAACTAGGGCTTGGTATATTATTAAGACACATTGCCTCGTTTTATAAACCTATGTTTCGACTAGAGCAAAACGTGTATACACCTCAGAGAATTTATGTGTTAACATAAAATTATGCTTAAAAGTGACGGAGATCTCAGCCTTACATTGCTGTTATTTATAACATTCGGTCCTTGAATAATAATAATAATAATAAAGAGATACAACGAATGTGGTACATGAAATGTATGATCGTACCTGTAATAATTGAAGCCACTGGAGTCAACTTTCGAAGAAAAATTGGAAGCCATGCCAGGAAAACATTAAATAGATTTACTACAAAAGACTAGGAATATCACACATAATACGGAAAGTACTGCAGTCTAAAACTTGTGCGGTGGGGATCACTGTTGGTTCGAGATAAGTACCGGGAAGAAAAGGCTTGTGACAAGAGACGACAACAACAAAATATCATCATCATCATCATCATCATCATCATATATCTGTCATGGAGTTGGGACACTTGTTGACCCGTTTCGGTCTCACGTATCCAGTAGGTTCTTCAAAGGTCTACCATGATTCTTTCTGCCCGTTGGGGAGTAGTGTTTCATTACCTTGGGTAATCTGTTTCGAGGCATTCCATTTACATGTTGTATCCAGCTTATCTTGTAGTCCAGTAATTTGTCCAAAATTGTTGTTATTTTTAACTCCTTCGTAATTTGTGCATTTGTTCTGTAATCTGTCCAAGTGTATCCTGCTGTTCTTCTCGTGTATTTCATCTCTGCTGCTGTTATTCTTCTGGCGTCACTTGCTTTAATAGTCCAAGTTTCGCTGTGTATTGTATAGTTTTATTCTTGTTTTCTTAAGGGTTTTTTTGTGGTCTAAACACATTATTTAAAACACCTGTAATTTTCAAAAAGTTATTTAATTTATTATTAATGTCCAATTCTCCTTCATAAGATATCATATTTCCTAAATAGTTAAACAAATTTACTTGTCCTATAATTTTGTTATCTACTACAATTTTAGTTCTCACTGGATCTCGACCTTTAAATGCCGTCGATTTTGTTTTCTGTGCAGGTATAGTTAAACCATATTCTGTTATTATTTGATTTAATTTACGTGCAGCTTTCTGTAGGTTATATTCTGTGTCTGCTATTATGACTTGGTCGTCTGCAAATAACGGCGTTGACAGTTGCTGTTTTTTTTAAAGTTTGATTCCGGTTATGTCTTGATTTTGCAATTTAGTTATTATTTCGTCTAAATATATATTAAACAGTGTAGGTGAAAGAGAGCAACCTTGGCGTACTCCTTTATTAATTTCTACCGGTTTTGATAGTTTGTTGTTAAATGAAACAAATATAATAATAATAATAATAATAACAATAATAGGGAACGGTATGAAGGTAAAGTTCACCCTAGCACAGACCCTGCAGTCCCAGACGGGGAATAGAGGTATAATTACAGTCCTTCTTTAAACTTGGCGCTAGAGGCGGTGGGAGAGTCAACGCAACGCCCCGGCCAGTTTACTTCCGGGAAGAGACTCGGTACTCATTGTGCGCGACGCTGGGTGGGCCCCAGAGCCAGCCTGGACGGGTGCGCAAAATCTCGCCTCCACCGGGATTCGATGCCCGGACCGTCCAAACTGTACAGTCGCTATACCGATTACGCTATCCCGGTCCAAAATTATTATTATTATTATTATTACTATTATTATAACTTTAGATTCCTTTTATACGGGGCTGGTTATGAAAGAATTGCTTTTCTAAGTAAGACTTCATTGATCTATCATCATTCTTCTCACAGAAGACAAAATGCCTAATAAAAATTCATGGTGTTCTCTAGAACTCCATGGTGATACAACGATGGAACAATTTTTCTGTGGGAGTGTCTTTGCCCTTCCTGATTCAGTATATAGTGGCGGTAACAGAAGGACGCAACGTGTCCAGAGAACTTGGGCTGACATTTAATATAGAATACATCGGCCATGAGACTGGCAAGCCCTTACAAGACCAGGACCTACCGTAACATACGAAGTCCATAGCAATAACCATCTAACTCCAAGGAGCAGATTTCCTTCTTGAATAACCAATAGTTCGTCAGCTAATTCCTCGCATTTTTGGAACCCGAAGGCTCATTGCCGTATTCACAAGGGCCCGCCACTTGTCCCTATTCCGAGCTAGATTAATAACGACACACGTTCACATCACCGTCTGTAGTGAGTTTCGTGAGGCCCGTACAAAAACTTTCGGATTATTTATTATTTTATCATACTGTTTTAAATGTTTTGTTCGTAAATAGGAATTCCGCAATGTATCAAGTTTCAATGTAAACACTGGGATCCTATTGGATAACAATTTTGAGTGTACCTTAACAACATTGTTCTAAGTTGGCCTGAGGATGGCCGTTTAAAGGCCGAAACATGTCGCCAAGAATACACCAGTTGTAATTAAGCATCTGGCTTTTATAGATGTTGTGTATTGACTGTACTAATTATAATATAGATTAATCCCATTTACCACGAACTTCAGGAGAATATGTACTTGGCGTTAGCGCGAAGTACGTGATAATTATAGGTAGTATGAAGAACGTGTTCATGTACATGATAATTATCCACGCTACTGCCGTGATACGCGTCAGATAGCTACATTAACAAGTGATACGCTTCCAGCATAAATAAATACAGAAAGTTCCTTGGCAGTCTTAGTCCGCCACGTACTTACGAACTCCTAGCATGAATGTCAGTTACCCATTAGACGAGATAAAACACACTCGTTGGTGCTCTACTCGATACTCCCCTGACATGTTACTGTAATACAAAGTGCTTGATGTAGTTCTGTTATCGTTAGTAAGGTAAAGGTAAAATTCAACCTAGAACAGGCCATGAAGGCCCAGAGGGGGATTAGATATATAGCTCTGCTGTTCCTTTAATCTCGGCGCTAGTTGAGTGTGGGTGGTCAACGCCACGCCTTTGCCGATGTACCCACTGCGTGGGCCCCCGGACGGTCTGACCGGGTGCTAAAAATCTCGCCTCCACCGGGATTCGATCCCCGGATGTACGAGGGAGAGTCAAATGAAAACCTTAAAAGTTTATAAATATAAATATTTAAGGTTTTCATTTGACTTACCCTCGTATAAAGTAGAATTGAAAATACCCCTAAGTGGTTGTTTGGCCGCTCGTGCGCGGGTAGGAACGTGTTTGCGTGCGTTTGATTTGCCACAGTGGCACGGCTCCGCCAAGTAAATGGAGCAGGTTGCGTATTTAAAACCACCGCAATAAACTGACAGCTCTTGTGCCTGGACTCATTACGTTAACATGTTCTATTCAGGGCGGTTAAAAACCCGCAACCGCCCGGGCGCGCCAGCCCTAACCCTCTACACGTACCAGATGTAAGTACCCAGAGGCCAGAATAAGAAATTATTGGATGACATCACAGATATTTCAGACTGGTAGAGAAAGTGTACACTGCGCAGCATAAATACGGGTTTTGTAAACAGTGGTGCACGACTGCAGTGTGTGCCCGATCTCGTTTTACACGGCATTACGATCTCTCCTAGTCCATCTCTGTACCGGACCGTCAGACGCACAGGGATGTATGTTCGAAAACAGTACCTCAAAATAACTTTGAAGGTCATGGTGCCTCGTGGTGTGTATACCTTAATGTGAATAAACTTAAGCGACGTTAACACAGACTCATATTTCACTTCATTTTTTTTGTTTTGCTGTTCGCAGTTTTAACTTCCATTGTTTGTACACGACTACATGTCTTCAACCAGGAGTGCCCAAATCCCGGTTGGGTAGCCCGGGTGACTTTATTGCATGCAATGGCGCCTATCATTTTCAGCGTAAGTATTGCAGTCTCTATTTTACTTGCATACAAAAATTAGTAGCAGTGCACGTGCACAGAGCACGAAGCGCCAAATAAAGGTGACATTCAAAGATAGGTCCTAAGTATGGAACCTGCTTCATCTCGCCCCCCAGGCGCCTAGAATTCGGAGGTGGCTGCAAAAGTTTTGTAAAATTTTTTGAACACCTGCCTTTAACATCCAATTCTAATTTTTAATGTAAGTGCGCATTTAAAATGTGTAACGTTAAAATAAGACGAAATGCAGCAGTTCTTTTTGAAAGGTGCACATTGGTCTAAGAATAGCAGAAATTGTTAGGTCTCGCAAGGACGTTACGGCCGCACCTCAGCTCAGTTGCCAGTTTGTCGTCACATAGGGTCGGGTTCTCTCCCGAGCTACTAAGCGTAGCATTTGTGATGGGGAAAAAACAGAAATGAGATGAGGGTTTCCCGCGTATTTCGGGTTCCTCCTGTAGGCATCATTCCATCCATGCTCCAAATTCATCTATCTTCCGGCGTTGACACCGCGCCCATGAGAGACTGCAATTCCAACAAGCAGTCTTATCTGACCCAAAGCGTAAACAAATTGAATCCTATAATTACCAGCTCATAATCGGTTCGGTCAAATAAATTGCTTGTTATGATGAACATTGCTACTATTTGACTGTGCTTAATGACGGCGAAATCACATCTTACCGTTATCAAAAGGTTGGCTCAGAGTCCGTTGCAGTATTACACACTACGATGGATGTGTGTTTGCAGCCATACTGGGTTGGAGTTATGTCGGGGAAAAAAGAAAATTGAGGAGAATTTTAAAATGTTAAGATTAAGATTACGGCTGCACTTCAGAATAAAAGAAAATAAATTTGCCCGACGTGGGCAGGTGTACAAAGAAAGTAGCGGTTTAGCTCCATATAATCTTTATAACTCCGGCACTAGGTGGAGGTGGGTAGTGAAGCTCCGCCCCAGCGTTTTTCCGCGGGGGAAAGAAGCCCGGTACCCACTGAATAGGAAGCTAGGTGAGCCTCAGGTCCGGTATGGACGTTTTAGACAAGAGAGTAGAACCCCGAATCGTCCAGCACGTAGCAAATATTTGGCGTTTATTTGAAATTATTGTGACACTAGAGAGGACACACCAGGCCACATTCATAACATTTTCACGTCTCATTCGCGTTGCACTGTGTAAGACATGCGGCTGTAAAAGTCTCGTAAATACGACGAGGAAGCTTGTGAATTTTTTTGCACCCAGAAAGAAGAGGGTTTCAAGGAAATTAACAAGTATGCTCTTCTGTCTTTCACACAATCACAAACCGACTGCGCTGCTTGCATCGATAAGTGTTAATTTTTAAAGAAATGTTTGAGAATAGTGACATTGCATTTTTTTAAGTTGCGCCTCGCATTCCAAGAGGGAATACAAACCTATCAACCCGGTTCCTTTACGACACAGTCTTTACTGATCAGCTTTACAACGGCGCTTGAATTGTTCGTTTACATGGGAAGAAGTTGGCTTTTATCGAATACAACTATATCAAATATATCGATCATACTGAGTTTGGTTTTTACAAGAAATTGAGAATTTTGTTATAAATATGCACCTTATGGTCTATGTGTAGTTCTACAGGTGGTAAGTTTATGAAGTGTCTTTATGTGCGTCATCCCCGTTGTGTGATATACAATTAGTATGGCAATATATGTGCGTGACACTTACCGTCAAACACAACTACTTTTTGTTGTGTTTGACGGTAAGTGCCACGCACACATATTGCCATACTAATTTATGAAGTGTCTTTAGTTGAGATCGAAAGTGAAGTGTCAGTGTGTCCGGACCGCCGATGCAGACAGCTGTCAATAGACAAAACGCACATTTTCCTCATAACCGGCTACCACACAACCGTCCCACGGACAAGACTGGATTTGGCGGTGTTCAGATTGCAGAAGACCGTGGCACAGCAAGTTCGACACCTAAAGAGAACCTGAGCTTTCTAATGCTTGACCTTACGTAAATTTGTCTTAATCTCTGGCCTGTATAATTTATTGATCAGTGATTTATATTAAAAAAAGTATTCTGTGCGAGTCTTACTTAAATAACCAACATTATCATTATTGTCTTCTGACATGTTATACTGTGTGGTTTGGTACGTAGGTACCAACTTTGACATTCAGAGGACGGTGCGTCGTGATATATTCTTATAATGAAAGCAAACGAGAAGCACTAATTCTCATATTTATTTGATAAAGTACTCTACATGTTTCGGACATGTCCACTGTCCATCATTAGGAGTATCTCAACACTGTATACACGCAATAGGTATTTGTCACTCTAGTTCTGTTGGCGTCTGCTAGCGTGGTCATCCTGACTCCTAATGACGGACAGTGGACATGTCTGAAACATGTAGAGTACTTTATCAAATAAATGTGAGAAATAGTGCATCTCGTTGGCTTTCATTATAAGAAAGTAGGCACCAACGTTTCGGGCGAGCCTGTACACCCATCTTCATTGTAGGGACCAACTTTATTTACGTCCCTGTGATCAACATATACAGTACGTCCTGTGTTTAACTAGCCTAACAAACCTAGGAGATTTGTATAAAGAATAAAATTCGTGACAAGTACTACATGGAGCTGCGAGATATCAGGCTTCCGCCGCGAAGTAGCTGAGAACTGCGCTCTTCTGGATCATTACGCGGCAAGTAGTGGTAATTTCATACCCCAACAATCGCCGCATAATAACCCAGAAGAGCGCAGTTCTCAACTACATTGTGTTGTTTGCTACCTATTTGCTCTTGGGTTTAAATATCTTCCCTAGTACTTTTTCAAAGACGTATACATTAGTAAACTTGCGTGGCAATTTAGAACAGACACGACTCCCTTGCCTAATTAAAGAAACACACTGGGATGAAGGGCGTTAAAGAACGCGGTGCGATAAGAAATGTTTGAAGCCTAAAGAAGGGAAAAATAACAGAAGGCTTGAGATAATTACATAATACAGGGCTTCATACTGTGCACGCTGTATTCAATACTGTTAGGCAGTTGAAATGAGAGAGGATTAGATGGGCGGTATATGTAGCACATCTGGGAGAGATGAGAAATGCATGTACAGTTTTAGTAGAGAGAACTCTATGGAGGGATACCACACTGAACCATAGATAGGCGGATAATATTAAAACAGAGTTTGGAAAACGGGACATGATGTAGATTGGATTAATGTTTTTCAGGATGGGACTAATGATCCCTCTGGTTCCAACTTCGTGGCGCTTCTTAAAACGGATCCTGCTGCACGGAATTTTAAAGGATATTTGGTTGAGCACCACGCAGCTGCCGTGTACTGTAATTTATATTAACCAAAAGACCATGTTAAACACAAGGGGCGTCACTTTCTGACGCCTTCGAGTCAGACGCATGCCTGTTTGGTGTAAACGTCGTTAAACAAGTACTCACCCGTGACGAGGTTAGAACTTCTCCATGTGTCCGCGCACTGGTCGAGCTGAACGTGAAATGAGAGGACAAGAAAGTGTATGTGGGTCGTCTTGCCAAGTCTGTTACGTAACTGTTCACCTTTTGGACGCGTTTTAAGTTCGCGACACCCGTTTATCCCGCCTCCAGAGCCCGAAAGCATTGTTGCGGGTCTTGACGGAATGCTTCCATGGACTCGGTCCAGGGGTTCCAGTTCAGAGGGTCGCAGGTGTGTATTCCAACTGCAGTGCTCGACAGCTCCGACAGGTGGCGATTAGACAGTCTAAGGAAATAATACCCACTCGGAACATGCCTTCCTGTCTCTTGCTCCGTGCTGGAATCAACGCTTCCTAAAAGATGCTGCACCAGCTGCAGATGTTGCTGGAGGGTAATTACTGGTATGATTTTCGTTATTTGGTGGTTGACTGCTGCTAGGGCATGGTCTTGTTTTTTTCTGTGGCATCTCCGTAGGAGTGCAGCATAATCGGGGATAAGGTGCAATGTGTGGCACAGGAATGCTGTTCGTTGACACGTCTACAGTTGCATGCAACAAACATATTTGACCCGCGTGCAGCTGTACCATTGTCTGCACACAAGCCCATCATGCTACTCCATGTGTAGGGTTATAAACGTAATTATGTCACTAAAAGCATAACATTTGTAGGAACGGGCGACCCTGTGACAGAAAATTAGTCTCTATTTAGTCCAGTCCGGACATCTTTTCTTTCTTTTCAAATTATAGACATATGCAGAAATTCCCTGACTTACCCATTTTCGGACTTATGCAACTAAAAACAATTAATTTAAATATTAACAATTTTACAAAGCGCGAAACGAGAGGACGGTGGCGCAAAAGTACTTCTGGGCGACAGCATAGTCGGCCCGGGGGGGGGGGGCTCTTCATGCTGCCGTCGATGAAGTTTGAATGTGTTGAAATTACAAATGCGGCTGGAGTCCCCTGTATGTACACATATAGCTACCCATACGTAGGCGTGCACTCAATTCCGACTTGCGCAAAATTCGACTAGCGCGGAACCTTCAGAAATGTAACCATTGCGTAAGTCGTGGAGTGTCTGTACCGTATTTTCCGCCTCATAAGACGCGTTTTATTCCTGAAAAGTCCCCAGGAATCACCCTGCATCTTAACGAGTATGGAATTGGCTATTGAAATGGTACATGATAACGTAGATGTGATTTATGTGTTCCAAAATAGGACGCGGTAACCACGGTAGTTTATTCAACCTTCGGGATTCATAACAAAATTGGAAATTTAATAACTAATTCAGAGTTAACCTATTCGGCCTTATTTTCAAAGGAAGGAAAAGAACGCCTTATGCGTGGACAAAGTCTGTCCGTCCTCTGTAACGTAGTATCGGTGACTAAACCGTTCGCAGGATTTTCATGAAATTCGGCGTAGAAGTCCTTTACAAAATACTGCCGGGTAATCGTGATTCGTGTGTGCAAGGCGGCGAAGTGGCACTCTTACTTATTAGGATCGTAAAGGAATTCTTCCCCTTACTTTCCTCATTTTTTTTTTCCGATTTGGAGCGAATTTTGTACAGGAGATTGGCACCTAATGTTATTGAATATGTGTGGATTTCATAAAAATCAGCACAGGGGTGGCCATACTTTTCTTATGGGCGTAAATAGAATTGCGTGTACCGTAAACCGTTTGGTTTGTGACAGTGAGTAACACGTTTGTAAAGCCTGTGTACCGCAACACGAAGTGCACCATCTGCAGTCTGTTACCTTTTCAAACAGGACTATTCAATGAAATTAATTGCAGACTGTGTACAAGGTATCTCTGTGCGTGCTTTCCGGCTTACGGCGCGAAATAGCTGAGAACTGCGCTGTTCTGGGTTATTACGGAGTTCTAAGATATCTCTGTATTTAAATATATCGGAATCTGTTGTGTTGTAATTAAATGGTGTTTATGAAATTGCCTTCTCTTCTGATATTTTACGTATAGTAGGCATGAATGTAGCTTACAAAATTATGAAATCATCTCTTTTCTACGCGAGTTTGCGTAATGACTACATGCTTCATCTGGGCCCTGTATTTCACTCTGTTTTGCCCTGTTTGTTAATAAACCCATTGAAATACATGTAGTATTGTCACTATTAGGTGATCAAATCAAAGAGAAAAAGATAGGCGAGGCATGTGAAACGCATGGGCAAGAAGACAGGATTTCGATTGGAAAGCCTCAAAGAAAGAGACCGCATGCAAGACTTAGTCGTAGATAGATGGGTGACATTACAACGGAACTTAAGGAAATAGGAAAGGGAGCTTAGACTGGATGTATCTGCCTTGGGATAGGAACAAGTGGTGGGCTGTTGTAGAAACGGGGATGAATCCTCTGGTTCCAAAAATGCCGTGAATTTCTTGGGTAGCTGAGGGTCTGTTAGCTTCTAAAAAGGGACTTTGTTTCCTTGACTTAATTGCTTAATTACACTTGAGTTAAACTACTGATATGTGCTTAAGTAGCTGCAGTTTAAGGATCTGAGAAATGAAGTACATATATGCTTAATAATACGAATAATTTGAATATGTTGGAACCTGTAGAAATATGCTACACTTGCAGTGGACACCTAGTCAGTTACACGTACATTGCCATTTGCGTTGCATATTTAAAGAGAATGCTGCAGCGAAAATATCTGAAAAGTGTTTATTACCATTGAATCAAGGCATGGATTTTATCTGGAATGCGAGACCATGTATGGAGTGTTGTACTAGGAAAGAAATAAGTGGGATAACATGTTTGCTAGCAGGAATATCGAAGTTGAAAGGAATTAGAAAGGGATGGGATAAATGAATATGCCTTTTATGTTTAGATCTAGAGGATTCCAAACATAATGCTGAATGAAACAGACACTTGAAATTGTACAATGAGATGTTTAAATACAACATGTCTATATGAAGGAGGAAGTGGCTTATACAAAAATATTCAATTGTATTAACAAAGCTCTGATAGTAGACTTAAGTAGATAGTTGGACAAAGCTGAGTATAATAGGTTTAATAAGATACAAATTGTATGAATATCATATGTATTTTATGGAGAAGAAATTACCACCATGACAACCCGGTGTTATAACTTGTAGGTATCCTCAAGTACTGTAAGGAATTGAATCCATTAATAATAATAATAATAACAATAATAGTTTATTTTGCAGCTGTGGGTTGAAGGTGAAGAGTTGGGTTGACATATTGACATGCATGTTTGCCTCACCACTGGGCTGCTTGAAACATACCACTCTATATCTTTAATACCGAATTCCAAGTAAATATTACTCTCACTTTGTAAGTTGTGCATATGTAGTGTCATATGTCATGTTCATGTTGGCTGTAATTATACTGTATCACTATGTGAATATGTAATACTGCTGTGTAAGGAGTGAGTATATGTATGTTCGTGAACAGAAATAATTTACTTCTTGAAAATCTGTGAATTGTCTCCCACAATATTTGTAATTACACTGAATAAGTAACAAATTAAATTTAAATATTAAAAACTGAAATCCTTGGCGTCATGCTGTGTTCATTGCAACTGTGTTGACATCATGCAGTTGAAACTCTACAGATGAGAGAACTCTGTGATCAAGATTTTAAATATTGTTTTGAAATTTTCGTGACTTACAGCAGTGTTGGCATAAACAAAAAATTGGTTATGTATGATGCTTACTTGCTGCCTCAAAAGTATTTTGAGAAATGTGCCTCATATTAATGTAACTGAACAAACGATATGAAAACTTGTAGACGACAGTTCTACACACATGTAATGTTGTATTTACAGCTATAGTTAAAGTTGAAAAGAAGTATCTTATGCATTTTATTTTCAGAAATGTTTGCAACTAATTCACCAACCTGTTAGACGACGCCGCTGCGTAATGGAAGCGAATCAAACTATTGAAAGCTCTGTATTGATTCGCAATTTTGTCTCACATTTAATTAGCAGTTTCCTGTCTATGACTACTGAGTGTTTAAATGTTAATTATCCAGGCCAAAACATTAAAAGAATTTCATAAAAATATTAACAAAACTTTTTCTATAGAAATGCAGAAATTTAAGAGCCCACATTATAGGCACGTATAAAAGGGACGCTCTTCGCTTTTACAGTCTCCACGTAGAGACGGTGTCTGTGGAAAGTATAACTGGTTTAATTTCACCATTTCTTAACGAATATCTGTGGACGAGGGGTATGACTCTTTGTTGTCCTTCAGCATATATTGTACTGGAGTCTTCCAGCAAGAAACTCGTTCCCTAGTTTCATGAACCTACCCTGTCATGTCATCAGGACCGCACTGCAGTATAAATTACTGAGGGGGGGGGAGCGATTTGTGTCGATGTGGCTGCCATGTGGTCGTGTGGTGCAGGAAGAGTACTAAGAATACAGTAAACTGCAGGAGTGTGTAAGTGGAACTGCTCAATATTTGATTTATTTATTATAATATTGAGTGGTTCCTGACTTTCATTGTGGCAGATTATGGTGTCCTTTGTGCTCTTGTAAAGCTACTCCAATGATGATCACAAAAGCGATGGAAACATGTTGGTAATTAATAACATATGATGAAATATATTTTATACATAGGCGTTTTGTTGATTTTGTTACATAGTCAAATTAGTAGTTGGCTGCTCCTCCGACGGATCTACCGCTACTTTCATAGCTGGAGTTAGTATAAACGTTTGGCGTAGGAATCGCATTGTCGCGTAAGCGGCGTTTTAGTACTATAGATTAGTTGTAGATGGTAGTAAGTTAAGGTGGGCATCCAATGTCAGTGAGTGTCTAATCCTGTCTTATATATCTTTGGAAAAGAGTGATGGAAAGGGCTGCGAAACGAAGCAAATTAGTTGTTTTCAGAGGCATATTTGTGCTTATATTTTGTGTCAAAAAAGAACTGAAGTGTGACCCGTTGGGAAATTGATTTTGAACACAGGAAAACGGTTGGTAAGTACATGGAAGTTCTTAACCTAGTACAAAATTTAATTTAGTATGTTAACAGTGGCATTTGCTGTGCTTTGAGTGTCATCTATAAAACGAAGTGCGTGTTTTGGTGTTGGCTAAAATATTTCCTTCGTAACCGATGTTTGAATCAGAAAATATAACGATAACGGAAGTTCCCTGCATAGGAATAGTGGATGCCAGCCCATTCGATGATCGGACCGTGAAGATCATGTGGGCCGGAAGGTTGTTTACTCATGTTGCTCGTATGTCGGTGATTTGCCTTCAACCCTGATTGCGTAATTCAGGGTTCTCTTTGCTGATGATACGGATGTTGTAGTTGCAGAAGTCGTCCGTATTCCAAATTGCTTGCATGTGAGTTCTTTTAACGTACACAAATTGTGTATAGTCAACAGACATTTAATTTGGATGAAACAGACGTCATCAAATTTGCTGCTAGGAACAAGGCGTATGATTTTAAATGTATGTATGATAATACAATAATTGAGGAAGCAGAGGCAGATACATTTTTGTCAATTAAATTGTTAAAACATATATTGGAAGAAATGCATTGAATGTATTACCCCAAACTAAGCTCTGAATGTTGTTCTTTGAGGATAGTCACATGAATAATGAAAATATATACCTTAAAATTATATATTGTAACATTAGTGATTACCAGGAACATCATGTCTGCCTTTTGGTTATGGCAGTAATGATTCTAAATCATTTGTATCATGCATCCCACTGCCTCTTTTGGACAGAATGGGAAAACCCCTCTTATACCACTGTAAAAGCAAAGTTTTTCTTTATCCATTGTGTGCATTTTACAGTTACATACATTTTAATATTATTAATAAAATTTATTGTAGGGACCAGACTCCAATTTTTGCATCGTGTAAAGGCACTTCACAGATAACATGGGGATGATCTGTGTACCAATATCTATTGTTGTGACTCCATATTTATCCACTGGTGCTGCTGCCTTCCAGTTCCATGTCTGGAGCAAATCTGTGGCATCCCTTTAAACGGCATTTCTCCATCTACCTGTAGCCAATCTGACAGGCCTTCTTCCACCAGAACATTTTCCCTTTAACAGAAACTGCATACGATATCAAATTCTCACTTCACAGTCTGGTGGTAGAAGATTGTGTAAAATTGTTATTTTGTGAGGTCCATATTTTGACAGTTTTTTTAAATTCTGAACTCTATATTCTGGAATTCTACATCGAAGAGCAAGTGATGTAATGACTTCTTTATTTTATGGTAATTGAGCAACAATTTCATCAAGTTAATTTTAAGTTAATATGTGTCCCCCCCCCCCCCTCGTTCTCTTTGTCGACCTCTTCCATTTCGTTTACCTAGTATGTCTTGTTTTGGAAAAACTCGTTGACGCC
>Ga0136643_10004993_pt1 | contig 18555 bp, 18 predicted proteins | sample TergutLab28metaG_FD_96883 | JGI IMG/M metagenome (GOLD analysis project Ga0136643, IMG submission 96883) | Labiotermes labralis P1 segment gut microbial communities from Petit-Saut dam, French Guiana - Lab288 P1 (version 3) (version 3) | ecosystem: Host-associated > Arthropoda: Insects >...
AAGTACGGTTTTACAATTTGCATACAATAATCCCAAACGATTTTTTCATTTTCAAGTGAATAATGTTTATCGCTGGTTTTTTCTTCGCCTTTTAAGCCGAAGTATTTACCTGTTACGCCTTCCAATTCGGGCGAAGTGGCTGCTTTGATGCTACTACTTGCTGCTTTTGCAAGGGTTGTCATCATCGGTTTCCAGAGAAATAAAAGTATTCTAAATTTTAACATTTTTTTGGATTCTCTGGCAAGATTTGTTTTTACAGAACCGGGATGCACGGAGTTAAATGTGATGTTTTCGACACCTGCTTTTTTCATTTCAAATACAAAGCGTTTCATCACCCAAATTACATATAATTTTGATACGGCGTATGATTTTGACATAGAATAATTTTTTTCTAATTCTATATCGTTCAAATCTATTCTGCCACTCATCGAGTGTGCTGCAGACGAAACTGTTACTACTCGTGCTGACGGACTTTTTTTCAACACATCTAACAAAAGGGTAGTTAAAAGAAACGGAGCAAAAAGGTTAATGACCATTGTTTTTTCGTGTCCCTCGTCTGTTGTTTCTCTTTTATCTGTAAATTGTGCCCCTGCATTATTTATCAACACATCCAAACAATCATATTTTTGCTTGAACTTGTCTGCAAAAGCCTTTATTTCAGCAAGCGATAGAAAATCGGCAATCATATAATCTAAATTATTGCTGCCTGTTTCAGCCTTAATTTCCTCGAGTACGGCTTGCGTTTTTTGTTTGTCGCGACCGTGTATAATAACGGTGTGTCCTTGCTGTGCTAATGTTTTTGCGGTTTCTTTTCCAACACCACTTGAAGCACCTGTAATTAAAATTGTTTTGCGTTCCATAATCATTGTTTTTTGTTGTTAATAATTGATGGTGCAAAATTAGACAAAACCAATCACACACTCGCTAAACAAAACGGGAAAAGTTGTACACAAAACGAGGGAAACAATCTTTTTACGATTTCTTGGGGATTTATTTCCCCAATAACCAATCTATCGCATTTATCTGTTTTATACCATTGTGAGAGCCTGTTTCGAAATCCATTGTAATGAGTAATCTTTCGTTATGGTCGGGAATTTTTCCAAACGGTGCAAGTTCACGAGCAAGTGTATCCGCATTCTTTACGGTTTGAGCTACTTGAATATATTTTGTGTAGCCATCTTTATCCCTCGCCACAAAATCAACTTCTAACCTGTCGGCTTTGCCAATCCAAACTTGATAATTTCGGCGTTGCAATTCGAGAAAAATCACATTTTCTAACAAATGTCCTGCGTCTGAAGCAAGTTCTTTCCCAAGCAAAGCATTTCGGAGTCCCAAATCTACAAGGTAGTATTTTTCTTGTGTTGTCAAATGTTGTTTTCCCTTTATGTCGTAGCGATTTACCTTGTAAAAAAGATAGGATTCAACAAGCGAATCAATGTATTTTATGACAGTTTTATGGTCTATTTTTTTGCCATTTGCTGTCAACATCTTTGCGATATTTCTTGCCGAAACAGCAGAGCCGACACAATCTGTTAGAAAATGTACAACCTCTTGATACGACGTATCGGAATAAATCGTATGCCGTTTTTGAATATCGTTTTCATAGATATTTTGAAATACCGTTTTCAGATATTCGTAGGCAAAATTTTCGTCTGTTTCCGCAAGACCAACGGCTTCGGGAAAACCACCCGTGCGAATGTATTCGGCAAACGCTCTGTCGGGATTAGCTGATTTTTTTGTAAATTCTAAATATTCAGCAAATGAAAACGGTAAGATACTGATTTCAAAAGCCCGTCCGGTAAGCAATGTCGCCAATTCACTTGACAATAAATAAGCATTCGAACCGGTTACATATAAATCTACATTCGGAGTAACATACAGCCCTTCCAAAAGTTTTTCAAATTCGGGAATGTTCTGAACCTCGTCAATAAAAACATAGTTTGTTGCGTTTTTTTTCAACGTTTTTTGAATATAATCATAAATTTCTTTCCAACTTTTTTCCGCAAGAAAACGAAATTCCGGCATATCCATATTGATTGAAATAATAGAAACTTTTGGATTCTCCATCTTCAACAATTCTTGGAATTGTAGCATTAACGTGGATTTTCCACAACGTCGAACCCCTGTTATAACCTTGATTAAGTTTCGGTCTTTCAGAACAAGGAGTTTGTTTAATTCTTTTATTCTCTGTATTTTTTGCATCTTTTCAAATTATCACATCGCAAAGATACGCAAAATTCCCCAAACTTGCAAATTTTTACAGGTTTGGGGAATTTTGTTGTTGTGTATTTACTTTTATATTACCTGCCGGATATTCAAAATGTGGTTTTCCTTACTTTCCATGATTATCTGATACCCAAAGGGTGCTTTCTCATTTAAGTGGTGCAAATATAGCGCAATTCACGCAAAGCAAAAAGCCTAACGCTTTGATTTTTTTTAAGCATTAGGCTTTTCCTTTGCAGGGACGGAGGGACTGTTTTCCTGCAATTTGGCAAAATTCGCTAAAACGGAAATGTTTGCCGTACACCTTGTTGTTACTGGCTTTTCAATGATTTGCAATTGTTTTTTGTTGATAACTCATTGTGCTAAAATTTGTTTATGTGGTGCAAATTTTGTATCTTTGCACCACCGTTTTTTGTGTGAAGTTTAAGATGATGCATCGTCCAAAATCTACACAAAGATACGAAAAAATAATGATATTCGCAAATTTTTTCCTTGTATGGCAACCGTTACCGCATTTATTAGAACATCAAAGACCGACAAAAATAAGTCGGCAAATGTCCGTTTCAGATTGAGAGACGGCAGAGATTTTCAGTTGTTCCATAAAAGCGAACTTTCGATTATTCCCGACAAATGGGGACGAAACATTGCAAAAATACAAAGCTCGCTGTATCATCGACGAAAAAACTCGCAAAGAATTCAATACAGCCATAAATAAACGCAAGGAATTTATACACAACATTTATCTCAAAAAAGGCAAAAAACTAACAGCCGAAATTCTCGATGCCGAAATAAACAAAGCATTACACCCCGAACAGTCTAAACAGCAAATTCAAACGCTACTTGAATTCGTTGCAGATTACATCGCAAAAATCGTACCGATAAAAAAACATAAGAAAAGCGGACGGCTATTAGCGGATAAAAACGTGCAAAATTACAAGGCGACAGAACGACGCTTGAAAGAATTTGCCGAAAGCATAGGAAAATTCGATTTTGAATTTAACGAAATAAACCAAGATTTCTACGATAAGTTTGTTGCGTTCCTGCAAAGAGAAATAACAGAAACCGTAGGCGAAGAAACCATCGTCATCAAAAAATCCTTTACGCAAAACACCGTTGGGAAACACATTCAGTATTTGAAACCGATGCTCAAAGAAGCAAAGAAACAGGGGCTTTTCGATATGCCGGATTCGGATTTGCAGGACATATTTTATGCGTCCAAAGAGGAAACCGACACAATCTATTTGAACGAAAAAGAACTACAACAACTCAAAGACAAAGATTTTTCGCAAACACCGTACCTTGACCGTGTCCGGGATTGGTTTTTGCTTTTGGCGTGGACAGGTTGCAGATTTTCGGATTTGTCAAAGATAGCGAAAACAGACATAAAGGACGGATTTATCACATTCCGGCAACAGAAAACAAACAACAAAGTAACGATACCGTTACACCCTGTTGTTGTTGAAATTTTGGAAAAATACGACTATGATTTGCCGACAGAAATAAGCAACCAGAAATTTAATGAATACATTAAAATAGCGTGTCAAGAGGCGGAACTGACCTGTCCCGAGACAAGAACACGCACCGTTGGCGGAAAACTCACAACAGAAACTTTTGAAAAATACAAACTTGTTACAAGCCACACCGGACGACGTTCATTTTGCACGAATATGTATAAGCGAGGCTTGCCGGCCATTATGATTATGTCCGTTTCGGGACACAACACCGAAACCGCTTTTTTGAAGTACATCAAAGTAAGGCAAGACGAACACGCCGAGATGATGGCAAAAAAATGGGCAGAAATCTACAAGAAATAAATAAAACTGTCAGATTAAGTTTTAACTTTTACAAATGAGGGTGTCTGCACTAGCGGTTTTTTTTGTTCTCACTCATAATTCGTCATAATTTCTTTTATTTTTTGTAAGTCTTTAAAACTTAAATTGAACCATTCACCACGTTGTCTTTTATGAGAAAACTCTTTATGAAGTTGTCTTTCAATTGTACTTGGTGCTTTCCAATAAGTTATAAGCATAATTTCAGGTTCTTGTCCTTGCAACGTTTTTTCTCGGTAAAACGGCTTATTACTTTTTCCTATTTTCATAAGATTATTCCTTGAGTTAAGCATAATGTAAATATAGTCCTCTCCTTGTTCTATTTTAGAAATGTTTTTATTTCCGAAAAAACCTTTGTAAAATTCTTTTTTGTGAATTAATGGAACATTGAGAATCCCTTTAACATCTTTCGCTAGAATCAATGAATCGGGGGCGTAGTTCTTAAATTCTGTTGACGAAACTGTCAAATAATTAAGTTGCTCCAAGAAAGTTCTTGTTTGTGTTTGAAAAGTGTTAAACGTAATAATTGTATCAAGCCCACTATATTTGTGCTCTAGAAATTGTGAAGAATAGAATACTAAATAATTTCTATTAGGATTACTTATTGTTAATTCTACAATGTCGCCTTGCAAACCAGTTTCACCGTTGACACAAAAAAGTCGGTAAACAATTTCATTGGTATCGTCCATAAGCAATGCTCCGAAACACTCTTTTTGAAGTCCAACAACAACATTATTCAAACCTCCGTCTGAATATTGCTCGTTAAGACGCAGAATAGTTGCTTTATCAAGTGGCGAATAAATGGTCTGAAAAAGTTGCTCTATGTTTTGAAGGTGTGTCATTTTATTAGTTTTCTATCAAAATCTTCGTTTCAACAAAGTTAAAAGCACCATCAAAATCATAAAGTTTTTGCCTGATAAGGGAAGCTTGATATTTTTCAGGCAGATATTTTCCCCATTTAGAAAACTCTATCAGATATGGATTTTCTTCCAATGTGCGAAGTAGCAAAGAATCCAATTCTTTTTGCAAGGATAAAACAGACTGCCATTTTTCCGACAGAAAAGCCTTGTCAATGGGTAGAGTTTTGTCCAAACTTTTTGTTATATCTAACGAACACCCACTATCTGAAATTTTGACGGATAGTTCCATCTGTGTCAATAGGTATTTTAATGCTAATGTTGTTTTTGAGCCACTAAACAGATATATCTTTGCACTGGCACTCTCAGTCTCAATAGGTCTTTCGGTTGTCGAATTTTGGACATTCATTTTTGAAAATGTTTTTCGAAGACTTTCCAGTATTTGTATGGAACTATCATCTAAAATGTCAAATTTTTCGTTAGAAAGAAGAATATCAAACATTTCTTGACGAATAGATGAATGAACATCGGGCATAGCTCCACCAAAACTTGGCTTTTTGCCATCATTTGCCGGAATTACATAGATTTTTCCAACTTCTAAATCAATATCTATAATCTTCCATATTTTGGCAGATAACAAAATGTTGCTATCGAGTCCTATTTGAGGGGAGAGAGGTATCTCCCCGATTGCGTAGTTATTGTGGATGACTTTGAGATTAACCTCTTGTTCAAAAGTGCTGTAAAAGTCCCTACTATTAACAACCCTTTCGCCCTTTATACCAATGATTAACTCATTACCTAATTTTTCAATCAAATCAAGCTGAATGAAATGATTTATTATCTCAATCATTTCTGATTGTTGGATGTTTTGAAATGCAAAATTTGAAGATAGTTTTTCTATAAGAATTTTGTAGTCAATTCCGCTATGTCCCTTTATGATTGAAAACACTTGATGTCCAAAAATATCATAAGGACGATTTGTTACATCCGGTGGCTCGATATATCCTTTTCTATGTAAATTCCAACAAGCGAGCGATTGTAACATGCTCAACGGCGAAGTAGCGTAAAGAACAAGTTTGCTGAGGGAATCGTCCCTACGACCGCTTCGTCCAACTCGCTGAATAAGGGACGACACGTTATGCGTAGCATCTATTTGTATAGCTTCATCAACAGCCCCAATATCAATCCCAAGCTCTAAAGTAGAAGTACACACTATTGAAAAATTCCTCCTATCACTATTTTTGGCAAAGAATTCGACATATTCTCGCACTTCTTTGTTTATGGATGAATGATGAGAAAAAAAGTTGTCATGACCGCCTACTCTTTCTGATATTTTTTTCAGTTTCACAGCGACTTCTTCAACTCTTCCTCGACTATTCGGGAATATAAGAGTTTTGTTGCTGTGTACGTGTTGGTATACATCTTCAAGTAGTTCAAAAGGCAGCTCATTTGGCATCTCTGAATCAAAATAGCGAAATACTGTGGACATTGGTTTTGCACTTTTATCCAACAAAATTTTGGTATTTATTTCGTCTCCGGTAAACTTTTTCGCCTCTTGATAATCGCCGATGGTTGCCGACAATCCCACAATTCTAAATGGCTTTGTGTTTTTTTCTTGAAGTCTCGAAAGAATAGATTTAAGTTGAATCCCTCTGTCTTTACCGATAAACGAATGTATTTCGTCTATAATCACAAATTTGAGATTAGAAAACAAATGTGTTATATTGTACGGTTTGGTAACAAACATCGCTTCGAGAGATTCCGGCGTAATCAACATTACGCCACGAGGCTCTTTGAGTATTCTTTTTTTATCAGACTGATTAGCCTCGCCATGCCACTTAGTGACAGGAATATCTATGTATTTACAAAGGTCTTCCACTCGTGTAATTTGATCGTTTATTAAAGCAATCAAAGGAGAAATGTAAAGCACTTGAATACCTTGTTCGTTGAAATCAACCTTTGAAAGAATGGGAAGAAACGCAGCCTCTGTTTTGCCGGAAGCAGTTCTTGATGCCAAAATATAATTGCTATCGGTAGTTAGTATTCTACTAATAGCAGCTACCTGTATGGGACGAAATTCTTCCCATCGTTTATCACGCACATAACGTCGTATAGGTTCAGATAGTAGGTCGTAAGGCATTAAATTTCTTCTATATTATCAGGTAGTAAATTATCTTGTGGTCTCTCATCTTTGATTTTAATATCTCCAACAAGTTGCTTGAATGCTACATTTGGATTCTGACGAAGAACACTAAGTATATTCAAAAACTCTCTAATGACCTCACGTGGCAACAGAAATTCCGAAGCTCCGGGCTTATTGTAGATGTCTTCCATAAAGAAAGCAATATCTGCTTCGCCAATATCAATGGTTATTTTGTAATTAAAATCAAAAATGTTTTTCAGATTTTTTAGCAACACAAAAATCTCAGTGTGGCTGATAGGCGAAAGTTTAATAACCGGTTGAGCGAAATCCTTTATTCCTTCGACTGCATACCGATTTGTTTCAAGGCGTGTTTTCAAGGCGTTGTAACAATACAACCCTCTGCGTTCATTTTCGAGAAACTCCTTTGTCCCGGCAATATTGAAAAACATATTTGACACTTTTCCCTGATAACAATCATTGTAGATCGTCAATAGTTTTTCATAATTTTTCTCTCTCGTTACAGAAGTTGAAATTTTGTAAAGATTTATTGCTTCATCAAGGTTAATCATAAATCCTCTGTAGCCCATTGATACGAATAGCTTTGTGAAATTTTTAAGCATATCGTAATAATTTTGGTCGTTTATGATTTCTCTTATGCCAAGATCGTGTCGTGCTTCTGTTTTAGTTCGATACTCGCCTTTTAGCCAACGGAGAGCATTTCGACACAACAAATCGTTATTGGTAATGTACCCTTCATAGTATTTCATCACGATTATTCCAAAATCGTGTCCGCCAACCTCTGTTATCTCTTTAATTGTTTTGAATATGTTCTCTTGAATCAATGGTAGATACTCCTCTCTGCGGATTTCAATCGGCGAAACTTTGGATTCTTTAGCCGTTGTTTCAATAACTTGATCTATCCATTTCTCAAGCAAAGTTGGTAGTGCTCCACCGTCAGGTTTAGTATTAATGACAATGTTGTCAATAATGGCAGAATAAAGGCTTAAAGCTTTGCCATTGTTAGAATACAGGCGATTTTCCGGTGTGAAGTTTGTGTTTGACACAACAAATTTTTGTTTCAACGCAACCGTTTTCATCAAGTGAAACATAAAAGATTTTCCGGCTCCGAAATCTCCAATCCAAAATTTCATCACATTGTGTCCGCTCTTAACATCTTCTAACGATGCGATAACTGATGCGATTTCATCGTCACGCCCTACAGCAATATGCTGAACTCCCGAACGTGGCACGATACCCCCGATAAGGGAGTTAATAATTTCTGTTGCTTCTTTTGGTTTTACTGTCATATCTGTTGTGTTATTGCTTCTAAATATTCTTCCGAAACAGCCCAATGTTCGCCTTCGTCTTCGATGATTATATCATCTAAAATATCATAGCAAATATCGTTAATTTGTTCGATTAGTTGGTTTGCCATCAATCCATTGGATTTTGCAAAATCTTCTATTTGTGATTTCGTCAAAAAATAATTGTTTTGTTTAAAAATGTCTAACAGTTCTAAATGCAAAGAATTGAATAAAATCGACTGCTCTGAATGGTCGATATGGTCAAGTTCTACAATATTTGGAATCGAATTTATGGCCTCGTCTTCGCTCAATACCCTATTGAGTAGTCGCACCGTTTCCGAATGTTGCTCCAAAATCCTATTTATCTCTTCTGTATCTAAACTGAGCTTCCTTCGCTCGGACGGGAGAGACAACTGTTCAATAATATAAACTCGACTAGCTTCTTTATAGGCTGCGTACTTGGTTTCTATTCTATTTATTGCTACTTTTTGACTTTTATTTACTTGATCCCTGCTGTCCAAAGTTCTTTTCCACCATCGTCCGAGAGACCTTTCTATGTCGTTGTTTGACGAAATGAAAGGAAAGTATTTGTTTTCAATAATGAACATTTCTAAATCACGTAAGCGTTGATCGAAAGACTTATTTTGTCCTTTTACTGTAAGCTGCCAACGTGAAAAATGCAAATTAAATTCAAGAGCCAAGATATTTCTCACAGTATTCACAATATCTTCAATTTTGGTAACATCTCTTTTTTGAATTTTCCGCATTTTTCGTATGTCTATTCGATATTGTCGATACGAATTTACAAACTCATCTCCTGGAATGTTATTTAATTCTTTTATCAACATATTTCTAAATTTTCCTGCTCAGCGAATGCAGTTATTTTTTTTAGATAACCTTCTTGTATAATCCAACAATCGTTTTCATTTTCTATCATTACATCGTCCAAAATTTCATAGCATAAATCATTGACTTGTTCAATCAACCGATTTATCATTAAACCGTTGGCTCTTACAAAGTTTTTCACTTGCGTTTTTGTCAATGAGTAGTTATTTTGAGCGAAAAGATCCAGTAATTCTAAATGCACCGAATCTAACAACGCTATTGGTTGTTCGGATTTGTTTATATCTTTGAGAGTAAAAACTGTTTTTGTTTCCTCTCCTTCCTCGAAAACCTCATTGAGTAATGATACCGTCTCTGAATGCAGTTCGGAAATTTTATTAATTTCGTTTGCACACAAATTTATTTTCTTTCGTTTTGGAATAAATAGCAAGTCTATGGCTTCGTATGCCTTTAACAAGTCTAAGTCTATTTTGTATTGCCTAATCACGTTATCAAACTCTTCTTGCTGTTCTTGTTTTTTGAATAATCTTTTACAAGCATTTTTTGGCAATGGCTTTTCTTGTCTAACAGAATCTTTATGCACAGCAACATACCTTAGGTACATCTTCAGAGCCATAATGTTATCTTTTTCAACGAGAAATTTTGAGGATTCAAAAAACAAATGTTTCAATCCTCTATTCGCCTTATTTTGCTCCACTAATTTTTCCACACATTGGATATACTCAGGTATATTGCCATCAAAAGAGGTTATGATTTTTTGATATCTGGCTCGCCACCGTGTTGTAAAGGTTTTGTTTATTATGATTTCTTCTTCGACTGTAAGTTCAGGTAGCACCTCAACCTCTGCTGTAATAGTTGGCTCAATATTCTTTAATAATTCGTTTATTGCCCTTTTACTATCTCGACTATGTTCTTGTGAGAAAATGTCCACTATCCATTGAAATTCATCATACCGTTGATATAATTTATTTCTACAATGGCGTAAGATACAGAGATAAACCCTTTTTTTTCTTTCCTGAATGTGTTCATTGTGTACATACGTATACTCATTATGATTATACGTAGGCTTGTAGCGACTATAAAGACTTTCTATAATATTCTCCAGCGATTGCCCTTCCTGTTGATATTTCTTTTCGACAGTTCTAATTACATTGCGAAATAATTCGGCATGTTTGATCTTCATAAATTCAAATCTTGCGTAGAATGAATATCTCGAATCAAGGTAGTTGAAAAGCTCATTCTCTTCTTGTGTAAGACCAAGTTTTTTAGCGTATTTATCGGAAAAAGTCCATGCCCCTGAATCAGGGAATAAATCAATAAGATTTTCTATGCTAACCTCATCTTGAGAAGACTGTATCTTTCTACGACCATCTTTTTTTGCTTTCAAAATTAAATCTCGCTCCACATAATACTTTGTGTGAGGATATTTTTTAACCAGCGTTAGCATTTGATGAGTCAAACGTGTTAAATTTTTATGTTTTTCATATTCGTAAAATAATTCGAACATTAAAGTAAATGCGTAGTTACAATTTCCTTCTAAATCATAGTATATTCCTTCCAAGAACGCTTCTTTATACTCTTGATAGAAATGTTTTATCTCCACATCGGCATAGTGTAAATGACTTGTGGAGTATATGTATTCTTTTTTCCAAAATGGCACTTTTTTTTCCGAAATAACAAGATTCGAATCTGTTTCTTCATAAACATTATCGAGAGAATGATGTTGCCCGGTAACATCTATAATAGATTCATCAGAAGCAATAACTACTGATTCTTCTTTATGTATTTTTTCGAATTGTTTCATATACTCCGAATAACGCCTAGTCTTGTCTTACTTGCCATATTTTCTAAATGCTGCGATTGTCTGATAGATACCGTATGCTATAAATATCTTGCCAAGAATAAATACAAAAATTCCCCAAAAACCAACAGATACTCCATTAAACAACCCTTCAAAGCCATGAGGAAGCCAAAGATATTTTACAAAGTCATCTATATGTTCCGACATAAATGGCAAAAAGAGAAAGAACGTATCGCCACTCCAACATTCTTTTATACCAAGAAACAATCCAAAAAAGACAATCCAACAAGCAATCGTAAATATGAGACCTTGAAACCAATTCCTACCATTGTTGTTGCTCACTGTATTTAGTATCAACAAGACAAAATCCAAAAAATATGAGAGTTTAAACTTTTTTATATTTTTCCAAAGCTCGTTTCTGTACAAATTCATTTCGATTGCTCGATATTTTAGAGCATTAACCGTATCGCTATTCTTCTGGAATTCGTTTTTTATTCGTCGGGCTGTTCCTCTATTGGAACAGTTTTGTATATCTTCATTTTCAATATTGAATTGTCCAGAAATGGTAGATTTTTCCAAGTCTATACTGTTAAACTTGGAGTCTTGAATGGTTACTGCTCCAAGAATGTTGGCATTTTGAAAATTCATTCCTCCTTTTTTTTCGTTCCTTCTTTGCGAAACACCATCAATATCTCTAATCTTTATATGCCCTGTATCTTCGACTGTTATATCCGAAAAGTCGAAAATACAATCCCCCGAAATACTGGTAATATTTTCCAAAAATAAAGGTTTATGCACAACAGAACGAATAAAACTTATTTCTTCTACTTCCCCTTTGAAATGTCCAAATTTTGCAAGCTTATTGAAAGAGCAGTTGTCAAACTTGATTTTTTTTATTTCACACCCTAAAAACTCTACTTTTTCAGAAAAGTCGCAATCATTGAAAACTGCCGAGTTTATTTTGTGATGTTCGAGATTACTATCAACATACATAGAGCGTTCACGAAACGAGAGAGGTTTTTCAAAAGTTGTATTGTTGGCATAAAAAGATTCGATTTCAAAATTACCATTGAACCACAGTTTTGGCTTAATGATAGAACTCCAAAATTCATATTTTCTAACATTTATATTTCCTTGGAAAGTGTTAAACTCACAATCGAACACTCTGAATTCGCCAAATTCTATCGTATTGCCACCAGTATTAATATCCAATCTTATTCTGTTCATTACTAACAAATCCACAGGAGAACACAATATGAGTTTCAAATTTGAAATGTCATGTAATTCTAATTCATCAATAATTTTATCACATATGTCAACTATAAACAGACCCTCTGTGCTTTTAAATTTCGACAATTTTATTTTGTTGTGATAAGTATTTCCTTTTGAGATTATCTTGAACCTGCCTTTTATTTGAGAGAAAACTTCACGAATGGTGGCTTTTTTTTCAAACTCACAACATTCAAAAAAAATCTCAAAATCAGGAGTGTACACTTCTATATTCCCGAAAATAAAATCAGACTTAAACACACATTCTTTAAAATGTACTTTTTCAAGATTCTGAATAACATCGGTAAGAGTATTGTCGGAAAAATTAAACACGCAATCCTCGAATATAACATTACTCCCATCATTATCACGCAAAGCATCTATGAATTCGCTGTAACTAATTTCTATCTCTTTGTGTGCAATACGAGTTTCTTTGTATACTTCTATTTTATTCTCATTGACAAATTCTATTTTGTTTCCATCCTCGTCCACGTGTTCCTGATGCTGAATGAATAGTCCATCTTTAAGAATTGACGACAATGTTTCTCCGCTATCTATTTTTTCTCTTCCCATGATTGACTCAAGATTTTTTTGAACGTTCATTTTTATGGTATCTATAGACTAATGTTATTTATCCGCTCATTCAGTCGCTTTATTTTGCTGATCAGCTTGCTGAACGACAACGATTCGCCATGAATCATCGTTCTTTGCATAGCTTCATAATCCTGTTGCCATTCGTTGATGATGTCCGAAGGCGGAACAATACAGATGTTTTTACGGATATCGGATTTATAATCCACACCGCTAACCGGAGTGAAAATTTCACGATGGTGCTGAATCGTGTTCCAAAGCTCATGATCAGACATGGCTTTTACAGCAAAATCTTTATCCATCATTTTTTCTAAATCGTACAAATGCCTTGACCTGCGATTGGCAGTTTTAGAGCCGTTTCCTATGAAAATTTCGTGTAGTAAAAATGCCTTTTCTAAAAAAGTTTTTTCGGGAACAGTTGTAATGATTTCCGAATTGACAACGGCTGTATCAATATCAAAATTTTCAGAAATCATGCTTTTTACAGTGCTTTTTGCCGTAGGTTCAAACAACGCTCGTGAACCTATTTCCAACACAATTTCCGATAGCATATACTCCATTTCATCAAACAACGATTCATAGTATATAAAAACCTTTCGAGGTTCGGGATAAGTGCTATCTCCTTCGCCATCGGGCTGAGCCTCTATTTTACATAAAGCCTGCAAACCGTAGTGTTCAATAGCATTCTGCAAAGCATTACAAAATTCTTCTTTCACAAAAAGCGAAGATTCTTTTCGTAGTTTTTTCAATTGCTTTTTAATTAAATCGCCTTCCAAGCCAAAGTGTCGTCTATCAACAGACAAATCAATGTCTTCGCTGAATCGTTCGATAACATTCCACACTTTACTCAACGATGTGCCACCACGAAAAACTAATTTGTCGGCAAATGGTAGTGAAAACACAATCTGCAGAATGGTCGTAACCCACAAATCTTTTTCGATGACTTGTGCCGGTGCACCTGTATTCAAAACTGCATTAAGGATATATTCTCTCTTTTTCTCGGCAGATAGTAATAGGAAGTTATTCATTGAGTAAATTATTTTTTGGCAAATTGCTTAACATTATTTTTGCAATCCATTCGGGTGCAAGTGCAGCATCGTGTTGAATAGTTTTGTCGGATTCAAACGACAATGCTTTTTTTATTTTTTTCAGCTGTTCGTCCGTAACCTTGCCTTTGCCGATATCTTTGAGAGCAGCACAAACCAACTGTGTTATTTTTCCCTTAAACGCCAAGTTTTTTGGTGTAGTTTTCATAAAGCGTATGGTTGCTTTTTTTCCTACTTTGATTATACGTGGTGCACTGTCCGTGAGAAACACGACCTTCATCGGTACTTGTGTTGATAATCCCAAACGATTTTGAGCATACGCTCCGGTAGGCACTAATCTTGCTCGCTCTTTTTTGGCAATTGTTTTGGCAATATCTTCGATAGATGGGTACAACACTCCCAATCCGTTTTCTTTGTCTATTTTGGGATACAAATAAATTCCTGCTGAGAGACGTACAATAATTCCTTTTCGATACAGTCTTGATAAGGCGTGCCGAACTGCAAAAGATGTGCCGTATTTTGAAAAATCATTTCCCAAAAATATTTTTCCACGCCCTCTTTTCTTTATCGCTTTTTCTATTTGGTTATGCGTCGAATACATCTATATTTCATGTTTGATTTTGGCACACATTTAGCATAAATTTGTGCCAAATGTTGGTGCAAAGATACGATATTTTTTTGAATTTAGCAAATTTAGTTTTTGTCACGTTTTTTGCCTAAATTCGTGACAATTTCGTGATGCCGGTTATTTAGAATTTTCCAATCGCATTCTGTCAAATTCTTGCATTTTTTCATAGCCCCATCTGAACAATTCTTTGTCGATTGGCTTCCCGTTTTCGTCATCGTTCCAAAAGATAAACTTTCGATACCCCTTTAAATGCGGGCTTTCGTGCATCTCGTCTGTAATTTTGATTGTTCTCATGGTTTTGGTGGTGTTATTTTTTTTTAGCTTTTAATTTTTTGATTTCAGCTTTCTGTTGAACTATTATTTCTTTCTGCCGTTCAATCTCTTCTGTTTTCATATTTACTATTTCTTGGAAGTGTCCGGACACTCCTTGTAAAAGTTCAATGGTATCCTGTAGCTCTTCAACTCTTTTTGCCATCCATTCAGGTATAGGCATACCACCCCATTCATACTCTCTTTTGTACCAATTCGGGTCATGCCAAAATTCCTCACCGTCTTTATACATATATTCACCCCCTCCTGTAAGCAACCATTCCATATTTAGCCCTGGATACTTACTCGCTATTTTTTCCGCCATTTGAAAGCTAATTTTTTTTACTTTTGAAATGTGTCCTACTGTTAGACCTACTGATTTTTCAAACGCATTTTGACCCATCTGTAATTGTCTCAAAAAGCGTAGCAGTCGCTCTTTTGATCCTTCTTCTGTTTGTTTTTTCGAAGCTTTAGTTGATTTCATTTCGTTTTGTTTTCTAGACAACACCTAATTAAAATTTTATTTTGTTCATAGTCAGCAACATATTCATAAAAACGATCTTTATTTTACATATTTATGCAACATTTCGGAAAAGATTGCTTATTTTTGCAAAAAGATTACTTCTTATTTACCATAAGAAATCCGCCACAAAGGTACAAAAAAAAAACGAAACAGCCAAAATTTTTATGAAAAGAACACAAAAGATAAAATCCGTTCGGCAATTGATTGATTACAAAACAAGACGGCTCGAATACACTCGAATGCCCTATTTACGGGAGATTCTACTCAAAGATATAGCTGACCTCGAACAAGTCGAGGATCTGTTTTGGGCTGTGAAAAAAGAAAAACAGCAGCTTCTGCAAGATTGCATCGAGTTGGATACCGAGAACGACCGCTTGAAACTCATGCTAAAATTACATGGACTTTCCGATGACGAAATCTTTTACTACTCTATAATGCAACCCGAAGAACTGATCCGCCTCGCTAAACGAGCCGTATTCTTGGGCGAATACAAAATTCCACAACGACTACAAACCAATAAAAATCTACCCATGCATAGCAAAAAGAGCAAGCATGGAACGACTTAGTTTAACAAAAAAAACAGTTATAAGGGTTAGGCTGTTTTTAGCAGGCAGTCATGGCAGGGTAAAAGTTTTGACTTTGGAAAACAACCCTGCCACCATGCCAAGAAAAAAATCAAAATTTTCAAAACACAAAAATATCATCAAAAAAATCCAATTCGCAATGAACAGAAAAATCACATATCTGGCTTCGCCGAAAATATCAAAATCAAAAATCAAAATGGGGCAAGATATCTTTTGGCGTCCCGCAAAAAGGCACTTACCCACTTCTCCCGATAGTCGCATTGGGATTGGGCTATAAATAGACAAAAAAATGGAAACAAAAAAAATCGGTCGTAAAAAACTTGACGACCATCTAAAAAGGCAACCAAGACGAGTTTGGTTTAGCGATTCGGAGTATATCAGAGTATGTGACAATGCTAGCATCGCCAACATGCCATTCGGTTATTTTGTACGCGAGGCTTCTTTGAATGCTGAAGTCAAACAATGGATGTCGCCGGAGGATATGGCAGAGGTCAAGGCGTTGCGAACCGAACTAAACAGAATCGGAACAAATTTTAATCAAGTCGTTGTGATGTTACGCGGATACGGGGATTTTCCGGAGTTATACCATAACACCCAAGAAGCACTTGGCAATTTAACAGCCCAAATCAACCAACTCATAAAAAAATAGGTCATGATTGCAAAAAACATTTCCACAAAAACCAAATCGTTTTCAGGAGTTGCCAAGTACATCGCTGACGAGTTAAAAGATGCCGAAATCATTGATATCAGTGACGATCTTGGTAGAGACATTGAATCAATGGCAATAGATTTTGAATTGCAAGCGTCTATGAACAACCGCATCGCAGATAAAAACAAAATCGGGCATATAACGCTAAGTTGGCACAGAGACGATTCGCAAAAACTCACAAGTCCGTTTATGGCGGAACTCGCACAGGAGTATATGAAAGAGATGGGCATTGAAAATACGCAGTTTGTCGTAGCAAGGCATTTTGGCACCAAAAATCCGCATTGTCATATACTTTTCAACAAGATAAACAACGACGGCAATCTGATTTCGAGCCACAAGAATTTCAAAAAAATCTATCGGGTGTTGGAGAAGATGCGAAAAAACCACGGCTTGAAATTCACAGAGGGCAAAGAAAACGTGCAAATCAACAATCTGATTGGCGACCAAAAAGCCAAGCACGAAATCTACTTGGCGGTGTCGAAGTGCCGTAGCGAAAGCAAGAGTATCCCCGAAATGACAAAGAAATTGAAACAAGAAACTGTCGATGTTAAGCTGAAAACAAAAGGAAATACGGATGTCGTCGAGGGAATTATTTTTGAAAAAGATGGCTATACTTTTTCCGGCAGTAAGATCGATCGGCAATTCTCTTACGGCAATCTGTGCAAATACTTTGAACAGCAACAACAGCAGTCGCAAACTGCCGACTATTCGCAGGGCTTTGATGTTGATATACTGCCCAACTTTGAGAATGTTACGGGTGGTGTGAGCGACCTTGCGATGGGCAGAAAGAACGAGGTCGTCCACGAGGAAAAGAAAAAACCAAAAAAGAAACCACTTGTTTATAAACCATCATTCTAAATCTTACAACTATGGCACGAACAACGATTGATCACAAAAAAATCGCAGAAACACAGCAAAAGGTGTGGTCTGCACATATGGCTCGTGTAAAAAATGGCTACAAAAAGATTGTCCAAAAGCAAGCCGAATGCTACGAGCAGCAACTTGTCGATAAGGACTCTAAACACGCTGAAGAAACGGCTCATATCATTGAAAAAAGCAAATCCAAACTCGCCAAAGCACACACGAAAAAACTTATCGAAACCCCTCTCTTTTGGAAAATTTGCGTGCCTATCGTGATAGTCCTATTTGCTTCTGTTTGGCTGAATGTCTCTCTTTTCAAAGAAAACCGAATGCTGAAAATTGACGGTATAATCGTCGAATATTTTCTTATTGTAGGAAGTCAAGGAGCAATAAATGAAATCAATAAAATTCGGTCAGATGTAGAACACAGAAACAAAACGATAGAATTCATCAGAGAACACAAAAATATAAACCAATTAAAACAATAAGGCTATGAACATTTTACAACTATCAAAAGAAATCCCAAATCTAAAGGTCGAAGTTTCGGCAGAAGATTTGTTGGCAACAATGCGGAAAGTCACTACGGAGATTATTGAGCATTATGAAAATTCCGAAGAACCGGAACAGTATCTAACCCGTAAGGCTACGGCACAAATGTTAGACGTTGATCTATCTACGCTTTGGCGGTGGAATAACGAGAAGTATTTGCAAGTTGTCCCGATTGGCGGTAAGCGACGATACAGGCTTTCCGATATCAAGCGAATTTTGGGCGTAGAAGCAAAGCAAGTCCCCGAAGAATAGCCAAAGCCACAAAACAACAAAAAGCACCTCAATTTGGGGTGCTTTTTTATTTAAGTGGTGCAATTCTAAAAAAAAATCTAATCGTTTGATTTAATAAACATTAGACTTTTTCTTTGCAGGGACAGAGGGATTCGAACCCCCACCAACGGTTTTGGAGACCGCTATTCTACCCTTAAACTATGTCCCTTTATGATAAGGGCGACCGCGAGGGTCGCCCTTACGGTTATCTGTGAG